>ERZ857984.199-NODE-199-length-83240-cov-12.114047_pt1 | contig 83240 bp, 61 predicted proteins | sample MGYA00519914_ERZ857984 | MGnify/ENA primary metagenome ERZ857984 (study PRJEB31778, sample SAMEA3449417) | human gut metagenome | biome: human gut; feature: human-associated habitat; material: faeces | place: United Kingdom | collected 2010/2012 ...
GAGGCCTGCCCATAGTACGAGAGGACCTGGGTGGACGAACCTCTGGTATGCCGGTTGTCGCGCCAGCGGCACGGCCGGTTGGCTACGTTCGGGAGGGATAACCGCTGAAAGCATCTAAGCGGGAAGCCTGCTCCAAGATTAGGATTCCATGGATCTTCGAGATCCTGTAGCCCGCATGTTGAACACGTGTTTGATAGGCCGGAGGTGGAAGCCCCGTGAGGGGTGGAGCCGACCGGTACTAACGGGCGACGGCGACACAACAATTCCGATCCTCTTGTGGAGGGTTGGTTCCGCGTCTTTCCTGTGCTTCGGTCCCAGGCGACAATGAGCGCTTGGTGGTCACGAATACGATTTAAACGATAGGCGTTTGCCTCGCGTCCGCTAGCCGGTTCCCAAACCGCCACATGATAATTGAATGGCCGGAATGGCCGCCATGTTTTGGCTGTCGTTCCGTGATCGCGGTTTTGCGGTGGTCATAGCCCTGGTGAGACGCCCGGTCCCATTCCGAACCCGGTAGCTAAGGCCAGGCGCGGCGATGGTACTGCACTCGAGAGGGTGTGGGAGAGTAGCACGCCGCCGCTTCACATGTTGGGGGTTCCCGTCGAGCATCCTGCTCCGGGAACCCCATTTTTTATCCCCGAATCTTTTGTTCCTCCTCCCGGTTCTTCCGGCTGACCCCATGCGGGTTCCCGGAAGGGCTTTTTTATTTCCCGTATTTCCTTCTTCCTTCCGGGACTCCCGTGGGGCTTGGCTTCCGGGGACCCCGTCTTTCCATCCTTGATTTCCATCTGATTCCCAGGTCTCCCGCAGGGGCATGGAAATCCTTTCCACTCCTGGTTTTTTCTCTTCGGCGCCGCGGATTCCTGTTAGAAGACCGGAAAAACTATGGTTTTGGGACCTCGTGTGTGTCCCATGCATCAAAGCGCTTAGACTGGTCTTATGGCAAGAGTTACGGTGTATGACGTTGCAGAGAAGGCGGGTGTGTCTACCGCGACGGTCTCCTTCGCCTTCAGGCATCCCGACAAAGTGAAGGATGATACCAAGGCCAAGGTCCTCAGGGTCGCCGAGGAGCTTGGCTACGTTCCCAGCGGCAACGCACGTAGCCTTGCCAAAGGCAGGACGGGCACGTTGGGCATGTACGCGTTCGATATGCTGCTGGAAAGACCTCAGGGAAGCAACCTTGAGGATTATTGGCCTGATGTTTCCCCCAGATCCATCGACGAGCCTCTGGACGGTGACGAACCCAACGTTCTTGTATATCCGTTATACGTTGATGAGGTGCTTCGTGGTTTCGAACTCGAATGCTGGAAGAGCGGCAAGGGAATACTTATGGGAGCCGCCTCGGAAAGGGATGATCACAGATCGGTAACGGATATCGCCGGCCGCGTTGATGGACTGTCGCTGATGCCAAGCGGATATAACGATGCGCTTCCTCTTTCCATGTTGGCGAAGACCATCCCGCTTGTAATGGTGGGTGTGGGCGATGAAAAACTGCCGGCCGCGTACCTGCAATGCGATAACGCATCGGGCATGAGGCAGATCGTCGACCATCTTGTAGACGTCCATCATGTCGACGAGATGGCGTTCGTCGGCGGCTTCGATTCGGACGACGTCGTCGCCCGTTACGTCGCCTTCCGGAAATGCCTCGAGGAACGTGGTCTCGATTCCAGCGACGCGCTGTTGGATGACTCCTTCGCCACGTCCGATGAATACATGGTGGGTTTGTGCGAGGCGATAGGATCCGGCAGACTGCCGCAGGCCTTGGTCTGCGGCACGGACCAGACCGCCTTCGGCGTGATCAGACTCCTCGAGGAGGCCGGTGTCCGGGTTCCCGACGACGTCATCGTCACCGGATTCGACGGAATCCTCGCCGGACGGCTGATGGAACCGCAGCTGACGACCGTCCGCCAGCCCATGGAGGACATGGGGCGCGAGGCGGCTCGCATGCTGCTTTCCAGGAACGGGGAGCCTTGGGAGAAGGCTGAAAGACGAGTACTCCCGGTTCGCCTCATTGTGCGCGGCAGCTGCGGATGCAATCAAAAAATCTAAGCGCATAAATCATATGGGCGTGTCGCCTTGACTTCCTTAAATCTAAGCGCTTAAATTGTAATATCAATCTAAGCGGTTAGATTGATATGAATCAAAGGAGATTTCAATGAGGAAGCCATTTTTCAAAGCGGTCGTGGCCGGCATGGCCAGTGTGGCGATGATTGCCGGTATGTCCGCGTGCGGACGGTCCGCGAACAACGCGGATTCCGATTCCGATGCGGTCAAGACCATCGATTCAAGCAAGGCCACCGGCGACCTGACCATCTGGGCCATGGGCAACGAGGGCGACCTGCTGGGTGATTTCGTCAAGGGATTCGAAAAGGAGAACCCCGACGTCAAGGTCAAGGTCACCGCGATCCCATGGTCCTCAGCGCACGACAAACTCCAGACCGCCATCGCCGCGGGCAACGGTCCCGACCTTGCGCAGATGGGCACCACCTGGATGGCCGATTTCTCCAACTCGTTCTCCACCGTGCCTGACAACCTCGACATGTCCGACTTCTCCGACGGGTCTAGGGCTACTGGCCAGGTCGACGGGAAACAGCTCGGCGTGCCTTGGTACATCGACACCAGAGTGCTGTACTACCGTACCGACATCGCCGAGATGGCTGGTTGGAACAAAGCTCCGAAGACTTGGAATGAGCTTAAGCAGATGGCTAAGGACATGCAGAAGGTCGATGGGGTCAAATACGGCATGAACCTCAACCCATCTGGCACTGACGCGTTCCTCGGAACTTTGCCGTTCTCCTACTCGGCCGGGGCGTCCTTGACTAACAAGGAACAGACGAAATGGACTTTCGAAGATACTGGCATAAAGAAGGGACTGAACTTTACCACCAGTCTCTACAAGGACGGCGTCGCGAACGTCAACGCCGACGTAAGCTCCGGTGCCGACATAGCGAACTTCGTGTCCGGTGACACTCCGATGATGCTGCAGGGGCCGACCGCCGTCAGCCAGATCAACGAATTGGGCGGCGATGGCTTCGAATCCAAGTACGCCACCGTGATTCTGCCGTCGATGAACGAATCCTCGGGTCCTGCCACGTCCTTCGTCGGCGGCAGCAACCTCGTGACGTTCAAGGACTCCAAGAACAAGCAGTCCGCATGGAAGTTCATCCAGTGGGCAAGCAAGCCCGAGGTGCAGGTCGAATGGTACAAGAAGTCCTCCGACCTGCCCGCCTCTCAGAAGGCATGGGATGAGGACGCGCTCTCCGGCAACGACAAGCTTTCGGCATTCGGCGACCAGCTGAAGAACACCATGGCTCCGCCGGCGCTGTCCACCTGGGCGCAGGTGTCCTCCGCTGCCGACCGCATCCTCGAGCAGATAAACAAGGGACAGGTCTCCGTTGACGAGGGCTTGAAGAACCTGCAGTCCGAAGCCGACTCCATCGGAACGGGAAACTGATCCCATGAGCCTCGGGACAAGAAAGACGAAGACGGAGGGCTCGGGCAACGTCCTCCGCCGCCGCCGTACGATTCTCGCATGGGGATTTGCCTTGCCTTTCGCAGTCGTGTTCTGCGTATTCATGCTGATTCCCCTCCTGTCCTCGATGGCGATGTCCTTCACCGACATCACCTCCAAGGACCTTCGCACCCCGTTCAACGTCAACTTCGTCGGACTGGACCAGTACATCACCCTGTTCCACGACCACCGTTTCCTGCACGCGTTGGGCGTCACCGGAATCTTCGTGCTTGTCGGCCTGCCGATCACCATGGCGATCGCCCTCGCATTCGCGGTGGCCCTCAACAAGGGATCCAAGCACCTCAACGCGTTCTTCAGGGCCGTGTTCTACGCGCCGGTTGTCGCCAGCGTGGTCGCGGTCTCCGTCGTGTGGAGGTACATCCTCCAGAAGGACGGCCTGCTCAACTCGCTCCTGGCCGTCTTCGGTATCGCCGGGCCGGACTGGCTGCACGACACCCGCTACGCCCTGCCCGCGCTGATGGCCATGACCATCTGGCGCAACATGGGAACGCTGATGATCATCTTCCTCGCCGGCCTGCAGGCCATCCCCGAGGAATTGAAGGAGGCTGCGGCCATCGACGGCGCAGGCAAATGGCGCACCTTTCGTAGCATCACGCTCCCGCTGCTCAAGCCCACGCTGCTGCTGGGTGCCGTGCTTCTTTCCGTCGCCTACCTGCAGTTCTTCGAGGAATCCTTCGTGATGACCCAGGGAGGACCGCTCGATTCGACGCTCTCCGCCGCGTACTACGTGTACCAGAAGTTCGGTTTCGGACAGTACGGCATCGCCTCCGCAGCCAGCTGGGTGCTGTTCATCATCATCGCGCTGGTCAGCGTGCTCCAGTTCCGCATTCTCAAGGAGGATTGAGATGACAGCCACGACAGTCGCGGCCTCGAGGCCGCAAAGCAACAAGCAGTCGCTCTGGCGCCGATTCGTCAAGGGGCGTGGACTCTCCTACTGCGTCCTCGCGGTGATCGGAGTCTTCTGGATCTTCCCGTTCCTGTGGATGGCGCTGGGCTCGTTGAAGACCCAGAGGGAGATCCTCGCCAAACCGCCGAAGCTCCTACCCGAGCACGCCTCGCTCGCAAACTTCGCGAAATGGTTCGGGGAGCTGAACTTCGGCACCTACTTCACCAACAGCATGGTCGTCGCCGTGATCACCGTCCTCGGGAACATGGTGTTCTGCTCCATGGTCGGATACGCCCTGGCGAAGATGAACTTCGCCGGCAAGAACATCTTGTTCGGCGCCGTCATGGTGACGCTCATGGTTCCGAGCGTGGCCACGTTCGTCCCCCTGTTCGTGATCATCTCGAACATGGGACTCGCGAACTCCTACGCGGCGCTCATCCTGCCGTTCCTGTGCCAGCCCATCGGAGTCTTCCTGATGAGACAGTTCATCTCCGGAATCCCCGACGCGCTGATGGAGGCCGCGAGGGTCGACGGCGCCGGTGAGCTGCGCATATTCTTCCAGATCGTCCTGCCCCAGTGCGGGCCGCCGCTGGCGACGCTGTCCATCCTCACGTTCCTGTCCTCCTGGAACAACTTCCTGTGGCCGTTGGTCGCGGCCCAGACCGAGGAGAAGTACACGCTGCCCGTGGCACTGTCCCTCTACTCCACCGGCCAGAACGCCACGAACTACAGCGTCCTGCTCGCCGGAGCGGTACTGGTGGTCACCCCGATCCTCCTCCTGTTCGTATTCCTGCAGCGCTACTTCATCCAGGGCGTCGCCGGAACGGGCATCAAATAGAAAGACATGTCATGAAAGAACAATACGAGTTCCCGCCGGAATTCATCTGGGGCGCGTCCACGGCCGCGCACCAGATCGAAGGGAACAACGTCGCGAGCGACTGGTGGGCCAGGGAGCATGCCGAACGCACGGATCTCAGCGAACCGTCGGGAGACGCGGCCGACAGCTACCACCGCTACGGCGAGGACATCAGAATGCTCGCCGACGCCGGATTGGGCATGTACCGCTTCTCCATCGAATGGGCCCGCATCGAGCCCGCGGAGGGCTGCTTCTCCAAAGCGCAGCTGCTGCACTACCGCCAAATGATCGACGCGTGCCACGAGAACGGCGTCGAGCCCATGGTCACGCTGAACCACATGACACTGCCGCTGTGGCTCGCCACCAAGGGCGGATGGCTCAACGCCGATGCCGTCGACTACTTCGCCCGGTACGTGCGGTACGTGATGCCGATCCTCCACGACGTCACCTGGGTCTGCACCATTAACGAGCCGAACATGGTCGCGCTGACCCGTGGCGGAACCGAAGGCAGCGACTTCGTAGCCGCCTCGCTGCCCGCGCCCGATCCGGACATCTCCGCCACGCTCGTCAAAGCGCACAGGAAAGCCAGGGAAATACTGTCCGAGAACCCGCGTATCAAGTCCGGGTGGACCATCGCCTGCCAGGCGTTCCACGCCATGCCCGGATGCGAACGGGAGATGGAGGAATACCAGTACCCGCGCGAGGACTACTTCACCGAGGCCGCGGCCGGGGATGACTTCATTGGGGTGCAGGCCTATCTGAGGACCTTCATCGGCAAGGATGGCCCCGTGCCGATCCCCGAGGACGCGGAACGCACCCTCACCGGCTGGGAGTACTTCCCGCCGGCGCTGGGCATCGCCATCCGCCATACTTGGAACGTCGCCAAACGCACGCCGATAATCGTCACCGAAAATGGCATCGCCACTGCCGATGACCGCCGGAGGATCGACTACACCTTCGGCGCCATAGCCGGCATGCACGACGCGATGGACGACGGCATCGACGTGAGGGGATACCTCCACTGGTCCCTGCTCGACAACTACGAATGGGGCTCGTTCACCCCGACGTTCGGCCTGGCCTCCTGGGACAGGGACACCTTCGAACGCCATCCGAAGCCATCCCTGGACTGGCTGGGATCAATCGCGAGAAAGGGGGTCATGGCCAGATAGAAGCCGTTTCCTCTCCATCCATTACATGAAAGGGCGCACGTTTTGAAACGTGCGCCCTTTCGTTTGATTTGGCGGATTCAATAGAAAACGGGTATAGCCCTCGATCTGGAAGAACATGTCCGTCCGGCGGCCGATGCTCGCGGCTGGCATACGCCGAAAACGCAGCACTGCTGTTCCCGTAAGGTCGCATCTCCCTTAACGTGTCAAGCGTCTCCTGATACGTTGCTGTATCGACGCCGGTTTCGTCATTCCTTGCCTTTCCCGAGTGGCCCTGTCGGCCAAGTGCGTTTCAACTCGAGAAAATAGCCGGGTTATGGCGGGCCGGCGGGGAGGGGCGTGCTGGACGCCTGCGCGAACTCGGTCTGACCCGATTCGCTGGATGTCTAGCCACAATGGAATGACTTGATGCGTATTCCAAGCCGGACGGAGGATGGAATGCATCTCCACGCGGATGGCGGCCGAATTCTTAAGTGTTTGCACCAGCGTTACATAAAACGCTTAGCGAACCGAAATGATGTCCGGCGGAACGTGTCCTTGCGCGTCTTGGAAACGGATATCCGTATTCGTTCGAAGGTTTCTCGACCAGGGGATGGGCTTTGCTTTTTCAGATTGACAGTTCGTAATCATTTCGGATATGTCGGAATTTAGACAGGAATCCCTTGGATGCGCCGCGGGCGATAAATACGGGCCGTGGTGCGGGAAGGACCTCGAACATGACGATTCGAAGAACACGGTCGCCTATTTCGGCGAGCGTGCCGCTTCCCACCCTCGGCGAGGTCACGGCCGGCACCGCGAGCCTCAGCCGGTAGGAGCTACCCACAGGATCATTCGTGTTGGTCGGAGTTCTCTCGTTCGGCGACGGAATTGTATCCGTGGGGTACTTCGTCGTTGTTTCTACGGACGGATCCGAGGGTGTCCATCCACCAGTGTTCGCGGTCGATGATCTCTTTGGGTGACTTGTTCATGTCGAAGATCTCCAGGATCGAGTACTGGAAGTTCTTCTCGATGTATCCGGCGCCGAGGTTTCTGAGCTGCTTGTTTCCCCCGGAGTGGTCTCCGGACGCGTATTCCTTCCAACGCGACAGCAGACCGTGCGAGGCTCCTTTCCGTGAGTAGGCGGACCCCACGTAATGCCATCCCGTTCGTCTATCGGTCTGCAGATAGACCGCCTGGACGCTGCCGAGGGCCGCCCGCCATTCCTCGTTGTTCACGGCCGCCACGAGCTGCCGGTGCGTCAACCGAACGTTCTCGTATCCGGGGAACGGTAACGCGGATACGGGGGATTGAGCGATTTTCTCAAGGGTCATCGTCTTGAGAAAATCCCGGCGTCGTTCTTCATTGTTGGACAGGTTAAAGACGACTCCCGTGTAACCCGGATCTCTTTTGTAGTACACTACCGCCCTGGCCTTTAGCGAGGCGTATTCCGGGATCTCATTGTAACGGTATAGAATCTTGCCGTCGTTCTCCGTGTACTCGTCGAGGACGTCGTAGGCTCCGACGAACAGCCATTGTGTGGGGTGGGGATTCTCTGGCTTGAGCTGAATGAACTGGAGGACTTTACGTGTGTGAATCTGCGCTGTTGCCTTATCCTTATCTGGCCATTTCTTCGTGAAAATCCACTTCATCAGGTCATCATAGGAGGAATAGTAGGCGTCGGGAAGATCACTCCATTTGCCCCATTCCGGGTTGCTGCCATTCAGACGAATGCTATAGCCGGCTAGGTCCTCTTCGTCGAGTCCCAATAGTTCGAGGAACCGGATCGGTTCCGTATCCTGGATTCCGTCTTCGATGCGCGTCATTGCCATCGCCTTTCCATTCCCGATTGCCGCCGGACGGTATGATTTTCCGGTTTGTAAGACAGTCTAGCGTCTTGATGATGAGGATTATGGAACCGGCTGGCTCCTTGCCAGGTGGACGTGGAGTCCGACGAAGGGTTGCGGGTCCGGCTGTCTTCGTGGAACGACGACGGTTTGACGTGGCCGAGTGATGGGAATGAGACCGGTCGCGCGGTGTCTGGGCGTTATCTGTTGTCATGTCGCCATGTCGCGAAATCGGTTCGTTGTTGGATGAGTGTGGTCCTGTGAATTCTTAAATGTTGTACCGAATGCAACATGCAACACTTGGTGAATCCGACTAGGACCATCGGAATGCGTCTTGGACCATTTCGAAAACGGACGTTTTCGGAGCGTAAACCGGACTGGGGGAGTTGTCTCCGACACTCCGGCGGAAAGTGTCTCAAAACCCGTCCCGTAATCAACGTTCCGAAACTCCATGCCTTTGACGGGTAATGGTACGGTCGGTCAAATTGCGGTGATGATGGGCGTTGGGCAATCCACTGTATATCGGTATCTGAATGAAGCGGATGGCAAGCGCTGAACAGTCGTTTCCTAAAAATATGTTCATATGTCGCCGGCGTTTGGCGAAGGATCGGCCGTGCGGACCATTGTGACCATGGATGGGAACGGCAGGCTCGCCATAGACCTGCGTCACCAAGGTGAGGGCATTGGCGCGATGCTGCTGAAGGGCGCCGCGGAATAAGCCTGACCTCCATTCCGCAAGCCGGCCGGGTCGCCGCGCGACGTTTTACCGTTAATCTGTAGAATCGTCGGAATCGGCGTTTGATGCAGTCGCGCGGTCGGAACAGTGCCGCTCGGTATCCGGAAAAGTGCGGAAATCGGGTAAAACTGTTTTTCAAAAAGTGCGGAAATCGGGAAACCAGGGATGACGGCCATGTTTTGACAGGATGCGCAATGCCATGCTCGGATGAAGGGGGGTGATTTCATGGCGGAATGGCGCCGTTTTTTAAGGGGTGCATAGGGTGCGCAGGTGGCCATGGAAGGGTGGCTCTCCCTCATGAAATGTTACGGAAGGGCAAAAACTCGCTCATAAAAGTGCGAGATGAGGATGCCGGATGTTTCAAAGAAAACGATGACAAGGTCAGCCATGGCCACATCGCCGTATCGCAATTCGTCACAGCAGCTCGTCTCTCTTAAGCGCTCCGAACGGGTCTTCCTCCGTCTGATATTCCATTGCATGGTCTTTGAATACGTTTGATATACAAAACATATTTGTTGCGGGCTGCAAGTGCGGAACCGGGCTTATAGAGACAAAGTGCGAGCGTATTGGACGGTTCGTTGTCGGACGGCTTGTATTAGAGAGGTAGTTCCCGATAGACCAAATCGTCACGGACCGCAAACCCCTGATGCTCCCAGAAATCGTTGCCGGCATCGTTGTCTGCGGGCACACCGACGGCGACTTTCGGCAGGCCGATCGCACGAAGCGCTTCAACCACTCGGCCCACCAAAAGCGAGCCAATGCCCATACCGCGCGCGTCGGGATCGACCGCCGTGTGGTAGATGCGCGACCGTCTGCTATCGTGACCGGCAAGAATCGCTCCAATAATCCTTCCGCCATCGTCTTCGGCTACGAAACAGGTGTCGGGATTGCGTTTGAGGAACGTTTTTATCGCATCCTCGGAATCGTCGATGTCCCTCATGGTGAAACCGGTGCATCGCGTCCACAACCCGTATACCAGCGGGTAATCTTCAATTTTCATACGACGGATGGTTGGTGCAGGCCCAGTCATATTTCCTCCTTTTCATATTGGACGTCTTATTGGATGTCAGTTTCGATTTTCGTATCGTTCGCGATATTCCTGCGCGCGTATGCCGTATTTGCGTTGCACGGCCGTCTGCAGCGCGCGCGTATCGGGGAAACCGCATTCCCTTGCGATGCTGGCTATCGACGCAGAGGAACCTGACAGTTTTCTGCAGGCGTCGTCCAATCGCAGGTCGGTCAGAAATTCTTTGAACGTTTTGCCGGTCGCCTTGCGGAATAGGCGGCAGAAATGTTCCCTGCCGTATCCAAATTCCCGTGCGACGTCGGTCGCTTCGAGATGCTGTTTGCGGTGCGATGTCATGTATCCGATGATCTGCATGGTGATGTTTCTTCCGGATCTGACCAATTCCGGCCGCCGTACCCCGGAAACGAACCTCGAATACAGCAGCGATAGCAATTCGTACAGCAGCATATTGAGCTTGAATCCACGAATGGCCTCATCGGACTGTCCAATACATTGTAGCCAATCCATTTTCATTGAAAACGAAATTTCCGACATTGATGGCAATTACGCTTTCAAACATGATAAACTCGTTACTAAACACGTTTAGTTGCTGAATTTCCAAGGAGGTAGGTTTCCATGGCCACGATCAGGGAGATCGCGGAAAAGGCGGGCTTCTCCCAGGCGACCGTATCGAGAATACTCAATGACGACCCCTCGTTCTCGGTGAAGGAGGCCACCCGTCAGAAGATTCTGAGCACCAGCATTGAGATGGGGTACGAGAACGTCCCCCGCTACCAACGTGTCACCATTCCGCAAGACATCGCGTTGCTGAACAACTCCATCCACGACAAGGGGCTTCAGGACGCCTATTTTGACGAGCTTGAAGTTTCATTACGTCGCCATGCCAAGGACGAGCGCATGAGAGTGACGGAATACAACGATGTCAAATCCCTGATGAAGGACGCGTCCAAATACGCCGGATTCATCTCAATAGGTCCGGCGCCGTTCAAAAGGAACATGTTGAAGCGTCTGCACGCGGTCCTTCCGCATGGAGTGTTCATCGACATCAATCCCGCGCCGAGCCTGTTCGATTCGGTGCAGCCGGATCTGGAGCAGACCATTCTGGACGCCTTGGACGAATTGATGGACGCCGGCAACAAGCGAATCGGGTTCATCGGAGGGTTCGGCAACATCATGGGCGACCATGAGTATCCCGAGGATCCGCGTGCGTTCGCGTTCCGCAACTGGACCGTCCGTCTCGGTCTTGACGTCGACGGCCTGGTGTTCGATGAGGGGCCTTTCACCGTGGAGAACGGCCGTGCCTTGGGAGAGAGGTTCGTGGCCGAATGTGGCGACAGGCTCCCGGATGCTCTGATTGTGGCGGCGGACCCCATCGCCGTAGGCGTCTTGCAGGCGTTCGCGGCGTCCGGCATTCTGGTTCCACGCGACATGCGACTGGTGAGCATCAACAACCAGGAGATCGCGAATTACACTTCGCCGACGCTTTCGTCGTATGACATCAACAAGGACGAATTGGCCAAGGCCGCGGTATTCATGCTGTCGGAGGCCATTTCCATGGGGCGCTCCGTCAACCAGCATATGAGGATTTCAACCAAGCTGGTCGCCCGGGACAGTTTCACCCCGAAAGCTAGGTAGGGTTTAAGAAGAAAGGGTTCGGTCCTCGTTGACACGCTTAATACGTGCCAACGAGGACCGAACCCTTTTACATCTGTGAGGTGTTTTCGAAGGAAAGTCTGTCAAGCCCTGTTCCCGATATGGAAACGAGGGCACGGCACGGGGAAAACATGGAAGACGTGCCGTACCCTTTCAAGGCGCCGTCTCCGGTTTGATGTCAAGGTCCACCCTTGACGACGGCACCGTCCTTTCGCCATACGTTTCCGCGTATGGCGAAAGGAAAGCCAAGTCCCGGTTTCCGCCGGGGCGCGCCGGTCAGATCAGGTCGAGATCGACGTCGAGGCTGATCGGCTGGTCCGCCGGGATATGGTACTGGGGGTGGACCGGGGACATCCAGGAGTCATCTCCTCCGACACCCATCTGCTCGGCAAGCACACGCAGGAACATGTGCTTCGGGGCGGGGAGCTCGTCCTGATGCTGGGCTTCCTCAAGCATGAAGCTGGAGTACGGCTGCAGGCTCATCGCGAACGGTTCGGCGCCTTCGGCGCGGCTTATGCGAAGGCCATGGCCCTTCTCGTCCGTGATCTCGGCCCAACGCACGTCCTCATGGTTGCCGGTTTCCTGCGGCATGAGATACGGGGCGTGGTCCTTGAACGCGTCGGTGCTCCACACACCGAGCTTGGCATGCTTGCGATCCTGGTAGGTCTCCTCCGGACCAGCGCCGAAGAAACGCAGGTTCGAGTACTGGACCGGAAGGGTCCATTCGATGCCGAACGCGGGGATGGTGGGCAGGTCGCCCGGCTCGCCCGGGTATTCGACGTGCAGATTCACTCGTCCGGTGGTGTCGGCGGTGTAGCTGACTGTCACCTTGGTGCGCTGCGGGGTGGCGAGCTCGTACGTGTAGGAGGCCTTGACGGTGTTCTCGTCGATCTGTTCGATCTCGTTGCCGATGCAGCGGGCGTAACGGCCTGCTCCCAGCCACTGGGCGCGTTCGAAGCCGTGGCCTGCGCCGCGATCGTTGTCGGTCAGCGCGCGGAACGTGGTGACCGCCGGACGGCGCAGCACGAATTCTCGATTGTTGAACGTGTAGGAGACCAGTCCGCCTTGGGTGCGGGAAAGCAGTACCTCGCGGCCGGATCCCTGCACGCCGACGTTCCAACGGCCAACGGTGACGATGCCGTCGACCGGCTTCACCGGAGCAGAGGCCTTCTTGGAGCCGGCGACGACGGTCTGGCCGAATGCCAGCTCATAGCCGGCTACCGCCCAATTGGTCGCCTTGGCGAGACGCTGGGATACCTCCAGCACCAGTTCGGACGCGCCGTCGCGGTACAGATCCAACGGCCAGTCGACATCGAGCTTCTCCGTCGAACCGGCCGGCACGTCGAAACGGCGTTCGGACTGCCATACCGGTTCGCCATCCGCAAGGACACGCAACACGAACGTGTATTCGCCAGTGGAGGTGAACAGATTATCGTTCTTGATGGTCACGGAATCCTCGGCGACATCGATATGCACGTTGGAATACAGCTGCTTGACCTCCTGGGCCTTCGGCGTGGGCTTACGGTCCGCAAACACCAGGCCGTTGCCGGAGAACTCGTAGTCGCTCGGCCTGTCGCCGAAGTCGCCGCCATAGCGAAGGCTCGTGGTTCCATCGGGCTGGGTGGCGTAGATCGCCTGGTCGATGAAGTCCCAGATGAAGCCGCCCTGGTACTTCGGATAGCGTTCGAGCGCGGTGTATTCGTCCATGTTGCCGCACGAATTGCCCATGGCGTGCATGTACTCGCAGGAGATGTAAGGCTTCTGCGGATCATTCTTCAGGTATTCCTCGATGGCGTCGGCGTGCGCATACATGCGGGTCTCGATGTCGGTCACGTCGTTGTAGTCGCGGTTGTGGGTCACGCCCTCATAGTGCACGGGACGGTTCGGGTCGATGTCGTGCACGCGCTTGTACATGGCGCGGAACACGTCGCCCGTGTAGGATTCGTTGCCGAGAGACCAGATCAGGACGCTCGGATGGTTGTAGTCGCGGCGCACCATGCTGTTGACACGGTCGACGCACGCGCCCTCCCAATGCGCCTTGCTTCCCGGGACGGCGGTCTCCTCGGTGAGGACGTCACCGGGCAGGCACCAGCTGCCATGGGTTTCGAGGTTGGTCTCGTCGATCAGGTAGATGCCGTACTCGTCGCACAGCTCGTACCAGCGCTCCTGGTTCGGATAGTGGGAGGTCCTGATGGCGTTGAGGTTGTGCCTCTTGCAGAAGACCACATCGTCGATCATGTCCTGCTCGGTGATCGCGCGTCCGCGCTTGGGATCGAACTCGTGGCGGTCGGCGCCCTTGAATACGATGCGCTTGCCATTAATCGTCATGATGCCGTCCTCGATGCGGAAGCGGCGGAATCCGACCTTCTGGACGGCGACCTCGGCGATGTTGCCGGCATGGTCGATGACCGTGACCTCGAACTCGTAGAGGACCGGATCCTCCGCGCTCCACGGGCGGATGCCGTTCAACGATCCGGTGGAGATGGAGGTATCGGGGTCAGCGCAGTTCGCGGTCTCCCAGACGACGTTACCATCGGAATCCTTCAACGTCGCCGAGATCGTGGCCGCGTCGGCTGCGTTGCGCACGGTGAGCGCCGCGTCCAAAGAGGCGCTGCCGGACTCCGGATCCCAATCGGATTCGATCTGCATGTTCTCGATATGCACATGCGGCTGCGCGGCCAGCTCGACCGAGCGGAACAGTCCGTGCAGACGCCAGAAGTCCTGGTCCTCGAGCCATGAGGCGCTGGAGTATTCGTAGCATGCGACGGCAACGACGTTCTCGCCGTCGTGCAGCATCTCGGTGATGTCGAATTCGTTGGGGGTGAAGCCGTCCTCGCCATAGCCGACGAACATGCCGTTGACCCACACGTAGATTGCGGTGGCCATGCCGTGGAACACGATGGAGACGGTTCCGCCGGCGTTCTTGGTGTCGGCCAGACGGTTCGCCATCGTGAAGGTCTTACGGTAGAGGGCGACATGGTTGTTCTCCGGAATATTCGGTTCCGCCGGATTCTCGTGGCCATCCCACGGGTATTGAATGTTCACGTACTTGTTGTTCATCAATCCCGCCATCTGCAGGTGTCCGGGAACCTGGATGCGTTCGAAGGCGGAATCGTCGAAGTTCTCCCTTACGAAGGGCTCCTCGTTGAATTCGATGTCGGATGCCTGAACGACCTCGACCCTCCATTCGCCGTCGAGGCTCTGCCTCAGATCGGACCATTCGTTGGTCTGCGGATCGTGCGCGTAGCATTTGTGGTCGGAATGCGCCGGGACGCGGTTGACCTCGAATACGGTCGAATCGGCGAGCCAGGTCTCGGATGCGTGTTCGATGCGGGTTTCGTTTGCCATGTTTTCCTGCTTTCGTTCATTACATCTTTGTGAATGATGGAGGGAAGATGAACTTCCTTTACCAGATAATAAACGTTGTTTACAAAAAAAGCAAATCGGTTTTACTTGACGTCTTAATTCCTTCGTATCAGCGGTATATGTTGTAACGTATCAGGCATCTGATTGATACCGATATGACAGTGCTGGTACACGGTTTACCTAATTCAACACGCCGCCAAACCCTATATTTTGCTAAGGGTTTTTACTTTTTCTTGTAAAGAGCGTATACTCGACATGCAAGATCGATGGGTGATCTTCAACTCCGGAATCTTAAGGAGAAGAAAAAATGAGCAACGAAACGACAACCGCGGACGGTGGCGTCCGCAAGAAGGGCAAGCTCGGCCAGCGTATCGCCTACGCCTGCGGCAACCTCGGTCAGTCCGCCTTCTACAACGCGATGAGCACATATTTCATCGTCTATGTCACCGGCTGCCTGTTCTCGGGCGTTGACAAGGCGCTTGCGGCCAAGCTTATCGGTGTCATCACCAGCCTCGTGGTGATCATCCGTATCGCCGAGATCTTCATCGACCCGCTGCTGGGCAACCTCATCGACAACACCAACACCAAGTGGGGACGCTTCCGCCCATGGCAGTTCTTCGGCGGCCTGATCTCCGCCGTCCTGCTCGCCGTGATCTTCAGCGGCATGTTCGGCCTGGTGAACGTCAACACCACGCTGTTCATCGTGCTGTTCGTCATCACCTTCGTCGTGCTCGACGTGTTCTACTCCCTGCGTGACATCTCCTACTGGGGCATGATCCCGGCGCTGTCCTCCGACTCCCACGAGCGCTCCACCTACACCGCCCTCGGCTCCTTCACCGGCTCCATCGGCTACAACGGCATCACCGTCGTGGTCATCCCGATCGTCAGCTACTTCACTTGGACGCTCACCGGTGCCAAGGGCGAAGGACAGGCCGGCTGGACCTCCTTCGGCATCATCGTCGGACTCCTCGGCATCCTGACCGCATGGACCGTCGCGTTCGGCACCAAGGAAAGCACCAACGCACTGCGCGCCAAGGCCCAGAAGAACGGCAACCCGCTCGAGGCATTCAAGGCCCTGTTCCAGAACGACCAGCTCCTGTGGGTCGCCCTGTCCTACCTGCTGTACGCCATCGCCAACGTGGCCACCACCGGCGTACTCCTCTTCCTGTTCAAGTTCGTGCTCGACAACCAGGCCGCCTACTCCATGACCGGCGTCATCGCCTTGGTGGCAGGCCTCATCATGGCTCCGCTGTACCCGATCCTGAACAAGCGCATCCCACGCCGAGTCCTGTACATCGTCGGCATGACCTCCATGATCGTGGCCTACATCCTGCTGGGTCTCTTCTCCACCAACATGACCGTGGTGTTCATCGCCCTCGTGCTCTTCTACATCCCGGGCACCCTCATCCAGATGACCGCCATCCTCTCCCTGACCGACTCCATCGAATACGGCCAGCTGAAGAACGGCAAGCGCAACGAGGCCGTCACCCTGTCCGTACGTCCGATGCTTGATAAGATTGGCGGCGCGCTGTCCAACGGCATCACCGGCTTCATCGCCGTCGCTGCTGGCATGACCGGCAACGCCACCGCAGCCGATATGACCCCCTCCAACATCCACACCTTCGAAATCTGCGCCTTCTATGTGCCGCTTATTCTGATCGTGCTCAGCCTGCTGGTGTTCATGTTCAAGGTCAAGATCGACGAGAAGATGCATGCTAAGATTGTCAAAGAGCTCGAAGCCAAGCTTGCCTCCGGCGAAATCGTCGATGACGAAGCTCAGACCGCCGAGACCGTCGAAGCCATCGATGAGGAGGCCAAAACCCTGACCGAATAAAGACCAATACTTGCCACTCCTTCCCTTTTTCACCAAGAAGGCCCCGACCATGTCGGGGCCTTCTTGGTTTATGTGATGGTAATGGTGCGGTAAGTTATTTCAAAAATCTTCTGGCAAACCGATGAATATACAAAAGAATCAATTGGAATGACATGCGGCGACGGGGATGACATGCCTACAATCAAGGCATAACGAAACAAGAGAAAAAAGAATAGCGGCGAACGGAAGACAAAGCGCCGCGGAAAAGGAATGAACATGCAGAACGACACTTTCAACCAGATCCTCAACTCCAACCTCGCCTCCATGGATCCGGGCTTCGGCCAGTTCGCCCTCGCCAAGGCATCCTCCGACCTGTTCAAGAAGGTCATCAACAAGTAAGGCGCAAAGACTTCTTCTGTTTCCTTTCAAAAGAAAAGGTGCCGCACCAGATTCCGTGGGAATAATGGTGCGGCACCTTTTTCTTTTCAACCCCGGCGTTTTGACTTGGCCTACAACGGCATTCCAATGGATGCGCTTCGGGATTGACGAAAGAACCGGTTTTTGTCTATAAAAGGACCTTATCGGGATCTTATATCTTCTCCCGCAATGGAGACGGGCAAGGAAGCATGGCCTTCGCCACTTCCACAATACGAGTTTTACAAACAATCAAAAGAGAGATAATGGTCAAGGCAGTTTAAAGGGGAACTCCTTTGGCTCCATTTCAGGAGCGATTTTCACTTAAGAAAGCTGTGCGCCTTCGGGTTCCGGACGAGATCGGGAAAGTGCGCGATGTCCGCATCGCACGTTTCCTATCGGTTTGAAGTCGAACGCGTGCGTCGTCACATTAGGTGGAGTCAATCCACGGAAATTGTCTGTAGGGCAGATCTCGATTCGTTCCTGATTGGAGCCAAAACGCATCGAATGGTGCATCGCAAGATGGAGGACGCCAGGCGTATCCCGGATGAAGCGACCGGAATGAACGCCAGCGATTGCTCCGTCGGATCCAACCTTAACGGATCCGGCATATCCCGTCAGACCTTCGTGTTCCTCACAGCAGAAGGTCCTGACGGGATATGTTTCGATGCGCATTGCGCCGATGATTCGTCGGCGGACACGACAGAATCAAACTAGCCGGTTTCGATGGGACAGATGGGCGGATGCTTTGCCTCTGGGCTTTGCTTATGCGGACCGGTTCACGTGTCCTCGTCTTCCCGTGGCTATCCTTCGACTTCGCCATAAAGGGTGTACGGCGATGAAGAAAGCGTTGTATGGAATTGTCACACAACGCTTAACTGATGACTTATGGTCTACGACATCACACGAACTTGATTCTCCAATGGCGATTCGTTCCACCGGTATATGTCCGATTCATCTGGTCTTGAACAAGCGGAACAGGTCTTTTTCACGAATCAGTATGACTGCGATCGCCGTTCCCATGGCCGTGGCGCACGGCAACGGCAGACCGTCATGCAGCTCCAGGAGGAAAATGGCAAGTGAGTCGGACGGGGTTGGATTCATCGTGCCGATGAGAATGAACAGTGCCGAATATGCCATGACGAGTCCTATGAACGTGGGAATCAGCTGTTCGCATAGCATCTGCGCGAGGATGAGCGTTTTCCTGGCACCTACATGCAGATCTCCTGCGATTTCAAGATTTTTTAGGCGGGGAATCCTCGCCTAAAAAATCTTGAAAGAATGACACGCCTCATCAAATCGAAATCCGAAATGCATAATACGTGGTGGATCGTCCCAGTCGGCAACATTGGCCAAATCAAGGCAAAGGCAACCGCCAAAAAAAAGGTCTCGCACTATCACTATCGATGGAATCCCATCTAAATTCCATGCAATCGCATACAAATACATTGACGAGAAGCGAACGTGCTGGGGAGTGATGATCGTTATGATGATGACAAACAACCAAAGCCACGCAAGAAAAAAGCCATAGAGCACGAACCGCCAATCCCACAGCCGAACATTAAGCAACAATCACAACCGTTATTCGACAACGAAGAACAGCTCGGCCATATTTATCGTTAGCGGTCTACTGGATATTATCCTTTTGTGGCATTCTCCACGTCTGTAGAGGCGAGGAGAATGCCACACGCAGAGAAGCTGGTAGGGCAAAAGACATGCCTGACTTAACTTAAGTGTTGTCATATGATATAACACAACATATTGTGAACATATCATCAAAAACGACGATGCCATCTGTCGTAAGAAAGGCGATATGCCGTGTGAACGTTCACATGGCATATCGCCTCATTAATGAGCCATTATTGTTTGACGACGAGTACGCCATTGGGATTGATGGTAACCGTCGCGCCAGCACAGTCGGCCAGTGACATGACGACCGGGCGTCCCTCCACCAGCATGCTGACAGGTTCTTTGGTCCGGTTGAACAGGAACGTGAACCGAGCCCCCGTCGACTCATCGACGCGCTCGATGCGAAGCAAGTCCGGATCCGAGGAGTCTTTGACTTCCACACCAAGGGTCTCGAGGATCATCGGCAGGCTTCTGGCGATGCCATCACGTCCCAGCCGGGCTCCGACGTAGACGCTACGCCCTTCGCCATATGGATTGGACACGATGGCCGGGCGTCCGTCCATGCCGGTCCATGGGTCATCCTTGAACGAGGCGAGCACCTTCGCGTCCTTCCCGATTGAGCCGATCACGTCGACGATGTCGTGTGCGACGGCTCCGTTGTCGAGATCGAGGTGGTCCGGAACTCCGGGCCAATCGGATCCCATAGGGGCGAACTCCTCGATCCTCACACCGACGACGTCCCGGATGGAACCTGGGTAACCGCCGAGCCACACATGGTCCCGTTCGTCGCTGATGCCTGTATAGTACGTGGCGATGAGCTTGCCGCCGTTCGCGACGTAGTCCCTCACCCTACGGGTGTTCTCCTCGGAGAGGATGTACACGCTCGGCAGTATCGCGACATCGTACTCGTCCCAGTTCGAACGGATTGGAACGACGTCCGCGGTCACGCCGACGTCCGCCAGAGCGCGGAACCATGCGAGCGGCTCGTCGATATGATGGACGTTCTGCGTCGGGGTCGCGGTGTGCTCGCTCGCCCATTCGGACTCGTAATCGAACACGATGGCCACGCTGGATTTCGCCAGCTTGGTGCCGAGCAGTCCCTCATCCGCAAGCGTGCCCAGATCACGGCCCAGTTCGCACACGTCCCGGAACGTCTGGGAATCCTCCCCCGCATGCGGCAGCATCGCGGAATGGAACTTCTCCGCGCCGGACCTGGATTGGCGCCACTGGAAGTAGCACACGGCATCGGCTCCCATGGCCACGTGCGCCAAGGAATCGCGCACCAGCTGGCCGGGTTCCTTGCGATAGTTGATCGGTCTCCAGTTCACGGCCGAGGTGGAATGCTCCATCAGGAACCACGGATCCTTGCGGGAGATGCCGTCCACCAACGAAGCCGAGAACGCGAGCTCGTCCAGATGCGCCTCGCCCGGAATGAAGTAATGGTCATTCGACACGAAATCGACCTCGCCGCCCCAATCGTCGTAATCCAGTACGGAACCGCCGGCGGAGACCATGAAATTCGTGGTCAACGGCTTTTCTGGTGTGATTTCGGCCAATGCGTCACGTTCGGCCACATAGAATGACTTCAGCGCGTCGGAGCTGAAGCGTTTGAAGTCGAGCAGCTTGCCGGGGTTCATGAAATTGCCGTCGCCGATGAATCGAGGCGGAACGATTTCGCTGAAATCGTTCAGATGCTGGGCCCAGAACGCAGTACCCCATGCGTCGTTCACCGCTTCGATCGTGCCGTACCGTTCCTCGCACCAGTCTTGGAACGCGCGTTCGGCGTCCTCGGAATAGTCGAAGCGGTTGTGGCATCCGTACTCGTTACCAACGTGCCAAGCGACCACATAGGGATTGTCCTTGTAATGCTCCGCCATCGCCCGGCAGAGCTTCAATGCGTACTCACAGAACACAGGACTGGTGGGACGCCAGTGCTGGCGCGCGCCCGGCTGGCACACGTCACCGCGGTAGTCCTTCCACAGCACCTCGGGATGCGCCTGGGTCAGCCACATCGGCGGGGATGCGGTCGCGGAAGCGAGATCTACGGCGATGCCGGCCTTGCCGAGATTGTCGATGATTCGGTCGAGCCAGCCGAAATCGTACACGTCCTCGCGGGGTTCGATTTTCGCCCAGGAGAAGATGCCCACGGATACGAGGTTCACTCCCGCCTTGACCATGAGGCGCACGTCCTCGTCCCAGACCTCCTCGGGCCACTGGTCGGGATTGTAGTCGCCGCCGTACCAGATACGGGCCCGCCGGCCCTCCAACGGCCGAGGCCAACGATGTTCTCTACGTTGGTTCATTGTCATTGTTCCTTTCGTTCGTCATTGAACCTTGAAATCAATTATCTCACCGGATGCCCGTTGCACCAGACGCGTCGCACCGTCCAGGTTTCCTGATCGAGGAGCAGCACGTCGGCCGCGAATCCCGGAGCGAGCAGACCGATCGGGAAGCCTGTCACGTCATTTCGACGGTCGAAGCCAAATGCCCGCGCAGGGGTCAGCGTCGCCGCTTCCACCGCGTCGACCGGACTGATGCCGAGCTCCAGCACCGCGCGAGACACGGCCTTTTCCAATAGCAGTGTAGAACCGGCGATGGCTCCATTGGAGGCGAGTCTGGCATGACCGTCCCGCACATCTACATCCAGAGCCCCGAGGAGGTAATGCCCGTCCGGACAGTCGGTCGCGGCCATGGCGTCGGTGACGAAGGCGATTCTATGGGGCGCAAGCCCGAATCCGAGCTTGACCATGGGATCCTGCACGTGGAATCCGTCGTTGATAAGCTCGATGGTGACCCTCGGATCCTCCACTGCCGCCGGAATCGGGCCGGGGTCGCGGTGGTGCAGCCCGTTCATGGCATTGAACATATGGGTCATGATTCCGGCTCCGGCGTCGAATCCTTTTCTGGCAGTCTGGTAGTCGGCATCGCAGTGGCCGACCGCCGGAACCACTCCGGCCAGGAAGAAACGGCGGATTGCGTCGATTCCATGCGGAAGTTCCGGCGCGATGGTGATCTGTCTGAGACACCCATCGGCGGCGTCCAGCATTCTGGATACGAGATCCGGAGTGGGATCGACTAGGCAATTGGGATCATGGGCGCCTTTCCGGGGCATGGCGAGGAACGGTCCTTCGAGGTGCGCGCCCAGAATATCCGGGCGGTCCGGCATCATGTCGTGGACCGTCTTCAAGTTACCGCAGATGACGTCGATGGGATTGGTGATGAGGCTCAGGACCTGTCTCGTCGTTCCGTGCGCCATGTGTCCGGCTCGGGCGGTCGTGATCCCCTTCTCGCCGTCATCGAACGAGCTTCCCCATGCGCCGTGCGAGTGGATGTCGACGTATCCGGGCGTCATCACCATTCCGTTAGCGTTAACAATATGATCTTGCTCGACGTGGACCAGCCGGCAGGCCGTTTCGAAGTCCGTTTCGGCGCATCCCGTTTCGACTATCGACCGTCCGTCGGAAACGAGCCAACCGTTTTTCGTCATTCCACGCGCGTCGACGATTGTGGCGCCGTGCACCGCGAATGGCACGACCTCCTCGAGGAACGCGTCGTTGATTCGTTCCGTCTCTCTCACACGATCCGCCTGCATGCTGTTGTCTCCTAACGTCAGAATACGGGAAGAGGGGCCTGCGGACCCTTCCGGCCGGCAAACCCCTGTTTCCTGGACGTCCGTCAGCGGGAAGTCGAGGGTGGCGAACGCGCCCAATACCAGGCTTGCGTCCCGGGTCCGTCCGGCGGAATGGCCGACGATGCCCCTGTCCGCCAGGCCGGCCAGCGGACACACGTACGCCCGGTCTCCGCCGACGCGGACATAGGCAAGATTGCCCGCCGGATGCGTGCGTGGGGCGTAGCCGTCGGACCCGCGGGTCCGGCAGGTTCGCGAGCCCGGCCTCGTCGGCCCGCGTCCTGTGCGGTTCGGACCGTCCGCGCGCGTACGCGCCCGTCATGCCCTGTTCGCGCATGATGCTGCCGATGCGTCTCCTGGACGCGGTGACGCCCCTCCTTTCCAGGGCGGCCTTGATCTTCCTGGCGCCGTAGCGTTCGCGGCCGTCGCGCCGGACCGCGCGCACGTCGCCGGCGATCGGATCCGCACGCTCCGTCCCGGGATGCCCGGTCATCCAGTAACAGGTGGAGCGGGGAACGCCCGGTATCCCGCATCGCGCCGATATCGGGTAGCGGGCGGCGTTGGCCCGTATCACGCCTGCCTTCGTGCGAATACCGGCGCCGCTTGTTCTGAAACGTCCACCTCCATCTCCAACCGCCTGTTGCGCCTCCCCGGCTCGATCGGCTCGTTCCGCCCGGGCGTGCGGTTGTCCGCGGCCCGGGTGGAGCCGCTGTCGCGGATGCCCCGGACCCGGCGCCGCGGGGTCGATCGCGCGATGTCGTGCCCGGCCCTGATCTCCCGGGATGGCTTGCCGCTCTCGCACGACTGCACGATCTGCCGTTTGAACGCCTCGTCGTGGTGGCGGGGATGTTTCGGGCCGGCCATCGTCGGCCTCCAATCCCATGTCATTCGTCCCTCATCGGACTGTCTAATACATTGTAGCCAATCCATGCCGTTCTCGACGTGGCCGCGCGCCGCGGCGACCTTCGTCTCCCAGTCGTAGCTCCTGCTGCCGTTGCCTCCCATGACCGCCTCCTCGCCGCCGGACCTGTATAGTATGATCCATTTTTCCGCGGTCTGCTTGGGCATGGCAAGCCGTCCGGCGAGCGTGTCCCTGCTGGCTCCGGCCTTGATGAGTTCCAGCGCCTCGCGCCGGAATCCGTCGTCGTAACGTCTTCTTCGATCCCCGCACATACGAAAGAACCGCACCTCCGATCATCGAATCTGAATTTCTTCAGTCCAACGATCGGGGTGCGGTTCAGTTGCGCATGGTCACCCCTCTTAATGATTTATGCCGTCATTGTGCGTGTTTGAGTTCGAGGCTGTCGGCTATGGCGTTTGCTGTGGCTTGGCTGACGGCGTTGACGCCGCCGACCACGTACGCGTTGTCGACCTTGCCCCTGTACTCCGCGGAGAACGAGACCGCGGGGCTGTGGGCGTCCTCGACCAGGAGGGTCGCCGCCTTGGCCTTGCCGGCGAGAGGACCGGCCGCCAGGGCGTCGGGGAAGTTCGCGCCGGTCGCGTACACGACGCCGTTCATGCCCAGGCCGTGCCCCGTCGTCCACCTGGCGATCCGCTCGCTCGTCTCGTAACGGGTCGCACCAGACAAACGCGTCAGCTGCGCCCCGGTTATGGATTGGGCTTTCGCCGCCACTGGTTCGGACACGGCGTTGACGCCGCCGACCACGACGATCCTAGAGAAGCGTCCGTTCGAGAGTGCTGACTGTTGGTTGTTGGTTAGACCATTTGAATCAACTAGGAACACGGGAGCCTTCGTCGCATAAGCGTACGAGCTGATGCTTAGTGCGTCGGCGAAGTTGCTGGCCGTAGCCAGTATGGCGGTAGAGCCCCAACCGGATCCCCTACGATACAGGTTCAGGGACGTGTCTACACGTGTCGCGCCAGCCACCCGCTCCACATTGGGGCAGAGACTTCCCAACTCGTCCATCACGCTGTCCGACACGGCCGCGCGGCCGCCGGCGACAATAATCTTGGACGGGGCGAGATCAGTCAGACGCGTGAACGCCTGGAAGGACAGCGTTTTCCCATCAGTCAGTACGATGGGGGCATCCAGGGTGCCGGCCAAGCCAGAAGCCGCCAGGGCATCGGGATAGTTGCCGCCTGAAGCGACAATCACAGTGCCCCCGGATTTCCATCCTCCGGTTCCGACGATCTCCTCCATGGTGTCGTAGCGGGTCATGCCGGCCAAGCGCCTCAATGCGGCGGGTTCTTTCACCCAATGCGCGTGGAGGGTCACGTCGCTTGTTACGGTTTGCTTGAAGTCGTACTTCGTGCCGCCGTTCTTGGCGGTGTACCAGCCCTGGAACGTGTAGCCGGCGCGGGTCGGGTTCGTTGGCTGCACGGCCTTGGACCCGTACCTCACCGATTGGGAAGCGACCGTGGATCCGCCGTTCGAATTGAACGCCACCGTGGCATATGCAGTATGTCCTGCCTGGAACTGAATGGTCTTGCTTACGTCGTCATTCGATACGTCGTAATTCAAGCCATAGGCCTTGATTGTCAGCGAGCGTGTTTCAATAGCAGTTAACGTGGAGAAATCGACGTCAGCAGTTATTGACACGTTGCCGTTGTAGCTGTCGTTACCTCGGGCGGAACGATTTTGCCCTGCGACATTCACTGATGCACTTGATACAGGGCCGGCTGCTGTCACGCGGATGGTTGCCTTGCCTGGAATGATGGCGTTGGCCAGATTATGCCAACTGGATCCGCCGTCGGTTGAATACTGTGCGGAAACAGTGGGTTTCTCCTGGTCCTCCGTCATTGCCGCATAAGCGTTGACAAGACCAGTGCCGCGGTATTCTGCTCCGTCTGTTGGCGCTTCCAAGTTGTCGTACAGTTCCTTGGCCTGCTTTTTAAGCAGTTGCGTAATCTGCGAAGCAGAATAATTCGGATGAACCGATTTGAGCAGTGAGGCGACGCCTGCCACGTGAGGCGATGCCATCGAGGTGCCGTTCATATAGTCATAGTCGGTTCCGTAGGTTGAGTAGATCCAATTTCCTGGAGCTGCTACATCAATAGTGTTGGCACCGTAGTTCGAGAAGCTGGCGCGGTTCAATGATGTTACGGAATGAGCGCTTCTCTTTTGCACTGCGGATACGGCAAGCACTCCGTCAAGCATGGCAGGAACGATGTATCCCTTGTTGTTGGCAAGAGAAAGCCCAGAACCTCCAAGACCTGGGCTTTGCTGATTCGCCAAGCCGGTCAGTGAATTGAACGTATTTTTGTCGTTGCAGGCATCGACGGTTTGCCCGATGACCTCACGCGGCTGGCGCTTTTCGATTTGTCTGCGCATTCGATCCAAAGACGTGTCATCGTGTATATTGTCGAGGTCAAGCTTGTTATTTCCGGCAGCGGCAACGTTGACGACATTGTTCTTGGCCGCATAACTCACAGCTCGTTGCAGAACGGTGTCATACGCCTTGTCGACTGCATACTTACCTGGATAGTCGGGCGACAGACTGCCGATGCTAGCATTGGTGACGTCCATTCCCACTTTGGCTGCCCATACATATCCGCAGACTTCCTGTTCGAGGTGGGTACGGTTATGCTTGAGCACACGTATGGCTGCCAATGTTGTATTCGGATTTACGCCATCAACGCCACTGCCATTGTGAGACGCTGCGATGATGCCTGAAACGTGCGTACCATGTTTATCGACATTGTCGTCTGCGGTCGGCCACCATACAGGATGCCCCGTCGAGGAGTTGGTTCCTTGCTGCGGAATTCCATTCACCGTACAATCAACGGAATAGGTGCTGTTCACCTGCCCCTGCAGATCGGGATTATCATCCTCGATACCGGAATCGATTACGCCGGTCAGAGTTGGCTTATACGCGACATTGGTTCGCTGCGCCTTATCTGCACCAATGGCGGTAATGCCCCAGGCATCATAGATGTTGGTGTTCGGATCCGAGGAATCTTTCTGCGGCTTGCGGATCGTGTTCCCCGATTTCCATTTTGTGGCTGTCGCGATGTCGGAAGATGTGGTGTTCCCATAGCGAATTTCTTCTTCGCGGAGTTTGCTACGCGTATACGCCACCGTGTCCACAGCAATGCCATTTGCTGCAGTCCAGCGTGCGAAGTCGGAAGCGAACGTCTTGGTATGTGCTTGCACAAAGAACACACTGATCTCCGGATATGACATCAGCTTGTAGGCCTGCAACGCTTCGGCTCCGGTGATAGCCTTGTCCAACACGTCGGTTGCCGTGCCTTCTTTGAGACTGACGACGTAGTTGGTAACTGTTTCGTCGGAATCCGCTATCGAATGGCTTTCCTCCACTGTCGGCGCAGCTGAGCCGACAGTGATGTCGAACCATGTTGTCTTTGCCGTATCGGACTTCAATGTTATGGTAACGCGCTTGGTGCCATTGGAATTCATATTCGGTTGAGAGAGCGTATACTCGCTGCTTGGCAGTTGTACTGTATCGCCATTGTCTTGTATTGCGGATACCACAAGTCCTGTCGTATCAAGCGTTTCGCCTGTCTTATACGAGGCTTTTTTCGGTGGGGTCTGTACGGAGATGGCGCTGTAGCGTATTGGGCTGTACCACGCATATAGGGTTATGGAACCGCTTGTCAGCAGATTCTTCACCGGAGCGCAGTAATCATACCCTGTGCCGTTGCCGTCGGCTTTGGTATTCCAGCCGGTGATCATTTTGCCAGCGGGGGCTTTGAACGTTGAACGATTCAGCCTTTCCTTTTTGTCATATGTCAGTGTCTGGTTGGGCATGGTGCCGTTTCCGCCGTTGGCGTCGAACTTCACTGTGTACTTGTTCGCCTTCCATTGCGCATACAGGTATTGGCTATATCCGTGCTCGTCGTAGATGTTTTTGACTCGTTGTCTATCGGAATAGCTGATGCCGGTGCCGTCGGATTCCGTATTCCACCCAATGAAGGTATATCCGGGTGCACTGCAGGTATTGCCATCAAGATTCGCATACTCGTCGTACTTGATTTTCTGCGCTGAGACAATTCCGATACTCGAGTCGTTCGGGAGGTTCGGCTCGAAAACTACGGTGTAGGAGGCGCGCTCCCATTGCGCATACAATGTCATCTTTCCGTTTCCGGAAACGTCCGAATCATGGAAGATCACAGTATCCCATATACTGCCACTGTATTTTTGACCGGTACCATCGGCCTTGGTGTTCCATCCTGTGAAATTGTAATGAGTACGAGTGAATTCGCAAGATCGAAGCCACTGATATTCTTCAATGCCGAAGGTTTGCGGAGCCATGGATCCGTTCCCCCCGTTGGCATCAAACGTTATCGTTACGATTTTGCTTTCCGTCACATGGATCGTGCGATCGCCCGCCGCTATGTTACCGGCATTATCTTTTACCGTGTAGGTAAGTCGATAATCTCCAGGTGTCGAAATATCAAACTTGCCGGAAACCGTGACATTGCCGGTCACGTCGCCATCATGATCGTCAACGGCGCTTATGCCATACATCGTACTGAATGAGCGATCTCCTGCCTTGGCACTAATGGTGTCCAATCCCTTTATGGACGGTGCGGCGATATCGGATACCACCACTGTTGCACGGATTTTCTGATTGGGGAATCCCACGATACTGATGCTATCGACGTAGAACACGTCGCCCAAGTGAAGCTCTGACGCGTCCTTATTTCGGATTGCCTCGGCCTGTTCTTGGTTCCAATCCACGTCTTCCGTAACGGTTTTGCCGTTGCTCAAATGGATAGTCACTTCGTCTGGAAAGATTGGATAGCATTTGTCAAAACTGCATTTCGCGGTAATGGCATCGATGGATTTCACCTTGGCGTCGGTCCATTGTGCATACAGAGTGATTACCTGATCGGTATTGGTAGCGCTGAATTCACCATATGCCGTGTTGTCTTTGTACGCCGTACCGCTGCCGTCTGGCTTGGTGTTCCAACCAGTGAATACTTTGCCGTTGTATTTGAATTCGTTTGGTTTCAGCGTCGCTGCGGTACTGCTCGGTCTGGATGGGACTTTTTGATCGGGCATGCTTCCCGTGCCGCCGTTGGCATCATAGCGGATGGTGTACGGATATGAATCCCACTGCGCATATAGCAAGATATCGCTGGTTACAGGAGTACTGAAATCATACAGAGGTGAATCATTGGAATATCCGGTGGACCATCCTCGGAATGCGTATCCTGGACGGGTGGGGTCGGCAGGCCGTGTGGCGGTTTCGCCATCTACAACCTTCTGATCCTCGGAATATTCGGGTACTGAATCGTAAGAGTAGAAATGCACGGTATGGATTGCCTGCCATTGTGCATACAGGGTTATACTGCCGTTCTCTTCGGCGGTCAGGTTCTTTATGGATTGCCCTGCCTGATATGAAGTCCCGGAGCCGTCGTATTCGGTGTTCCAAGAGACGAATGTACCGTCGTTATTGCTTATTCCGACTTCTGCCGGAGTCGGAAGAGTCTGTGCTTGGTCATAGGTGAATTCCCGGCTATAGCCACCGCCTGCTCCGTTCTTGCCTGGGGAGAAATACACAGTATAGGTATTTGCTGTCCACTGCGCATATAAATCCACTGTCTCACCCAGATCGGCGATGTTATGGATGTAGGCGTAGTCAGAATATGAGGTTCCGGAACTGTCTTTTTGGGTATTCCATCCGTTGAACCGGTATCCGGTACGTGTGAACTGATTACTGTTCAGCGTTTCATAGGAATCCGCTTCGATTTTCTGGTCGGGCATGCTGCCTGTGCCGCCATTAGCGTGGTATTTCACCGTGTACGTGGAACCGACATATCGCTTGAGCGCATCGCGTACCGACTGTGACATGCCTCTGTCATAGCTGCCACCCGTATAGCCGATTTCCAGCACGACGATGGTGGCGCCTTTCCAACTGCCACTGGTCACCTGCGCCGAGGCCATGCCAGCGACATCTGCCAGTTTGCTTACTTCGGTGAGGTAATGGCCGTATCCCTGCCTGTTGCCGCCAGCAGGAGCGGATAGCTCGCTATACCAAGATTGAATGGGGTTATGGCTGCTTTGCCCGGTTTGTGGATATCCGATGAATAGCGCCTCGGGGCCGAACCAGTATGTGCCGCTCTGATAATTCGGGCTTTCCGCAAGATTATGCTTCTTCTCGGCAGCCCATGATGGAGCGCCCACATACATATTGTCATGGCTGATTGGCTGACTTTGATTCACCGCAGCGCGTTCCGCCAAAGCGTCGGCGCGTCTCTGTGCCCAGCTCATCAGATCCCAGTTCACGTTGAGCTCATTGACGGGGGACCCGTCGGCGGTGTCCTCTGCGACCTGTCCGGATTGCATATTGGCACCGTTGTCGGCGTTCTGAGCCTTGATAATCTGCTGTGCGGTCAAGGTAGTTCGCTTGGTCTGGCGAAGTTTGTTGAGCTCGCTCATATATTTCAGCGAAGCGACAATATTACTGTCCTGTGTTGCGCTATCGGCAACGGCAATATGATCAGTGGTCATGCCCACTGCAGCGCACATGGCCAATGCGCAGAATGCAGCCCATGTCTTCTTTGACGCTGCCAATGGTCTTGACATAGACATCTCCCCTCAATAATTCTCTCATCCTGATGCGGGAATGTTGCTTTCCTCAATTGGCCTTAATTGTATCGCTGTGCATACAAAAAATGGGGTAAAGCATTAATCGCTTTACCCCATCGGGAATCATGTTCATCAGCGTTTAATCGCAGGAGCTTACGCCCAGTTCGTTGATCCTCATGGCAGAGTCATTGAGCAAGCCGGCGAAGTTCACCGTTCCAGGATTCCTCACTGAGAAATAGCAGGAATTCTCGTCACTGGTGAATGCAAGCTGTTCGAAATTCCTCAGATTACTGGTGTCGGGGATAATACGCATGGTAGCGATGATTTTGAAATCACCATCATTGAACAGGCTCAGCGGAAGCGCAAAATGCACTTTGTTGTGGCCGGTCTTGTTGACTTTGAATGAAACACCGCAGTCGTAGGGAACACCTCCGCGCTTTACATCCAATACCGACATGGGAATATAGAACTCGACGTCCTTGCTGTCTCGCAGATCATATTCGACGTCGAACTCGAACGTGTCGTTGCAGGTGAGCATTTGTTCGGAAACGGGAACTACACGGAACGTCGGTACTCGTTCGCTCAGGCCAAGCGGGTACTCGTTCTCGTCTTCGTTGTCCTCCTTTTCATGTTCTTTACGCTCCACCTTGAGATTTTCCAGGGTGTAGCGGTCGGCGACATCGTTCTTGTCTCCACTGGCGATGATTTCGCCGTCCTTGATGAGGATGGCCTTATTGCAGTACTTCTTCACCGCGTCCATGGAGTGGGTGACGAGAATGACCGTCTTGGTCGGATCTTTCTTGATTTCGGCGAAGAAGTTGTCACACTTGCGCTGGAACGCCTCGTCGCCGACGGCGAGCACTTCGTCGAGCACCAGAATGTCGCCCTGCGCCTTGATGGCCACGGAGAAGGCGAGACGCACCTGCATGCCGGAGGAATAGTTCTTGAGCTTCTGGTCCATGAAGTCCTCAAGCTCGGCGAATTCCACGATGTCGTCATACATCGCGTCGATTTCCTCGTGCGTGAATCCCAGCAGCGCGCCGTTCAGATACACGTTCTCACGTCCGGTCAACTCCGGATTGAAGCCGACGCCCAGCTCGATGAACGGCACCAGCTTGCCCTTCACCATCACGGAACCCTGTTCCGGCACGTAAATCTGCGAAATGATCTTCAGCAACGTGGATTTGCCGGAACCGTTACGGCCGACGATGCCGAAGAAATCGCCCTGATGCACTTCGAAATTGATGTCGCGCAGCACATGCTGCTCGGTGTAGCCCTTGATGCCCTTCGTCCAGTTCAGGAAAGCCATCTTCAGACCGGTGGCCTGTTCGGTGGGCAGACGGAAGGACTTGGCCACATGGTCGACCTTGAGTACGACCGGACGTTCATCAACAGTGTTGTTGTCAGTCATCGAAACCTCGCTCATGGCTTTAGAGCACCTCCGCGAACTTGGCGCTGTACTTGCGGAACACATGGATGCCCAGCCACAGAATCACAGCGGACAGCACATACGGCAGCAGACACAGCAGCTTGTTATCCACCATGGTCCACACGGTCGGCACGTATTCCGGAGACAGCAGGTTATGGCGGATATCCATGATGGTCTGCGTGGTCGGGTTAAGCATCAGAATGTCGGCAGCCCAAGAGAACTCCTTGTTCTGCGCCACCATGGAAATCGGGTAGATGATAGGCGTGGCATAGAACATGGCCTGCAGCACCACTTCCCAGATATGGGCCACATCACGGAAATACACATACAGCGAGCCAAGAAGCAGAGCAACGCTAAGACCAAGGCAATACAGCTGGATAATGCTGAGCGGAACCAGTAGGATGCGCCAGGTGTAGTGTGCGTGGGCGAAGAAACCGAAGAGGATGACCACCACAAGGTTGATGCCCAGGGAAATCATGGAACCCATCGTGGTGGACGCCACAATGATGTAATTCGGGAAATGAATTTTGCGCAGCAGATCGCCACGATCGACGATGGCGCGCATTCCCATGCTGGTCGATTCGGAGAAGAAACTCCACAGGCAGGTGCCGCACAGCAATGAAATCGGGAAAGTCGGAGTGCCATCCGAGAACTTCAGGAACTTCACGAACACCACGTACATCACGGCGAACAGCATCAGCGGTTTCAGCACGGACCACACCATGCCCAGGAATGAGCCCTGATATCGCAGCTGGAAGTCGGTTTTCACCAGTTCCTTGAAAACCACCATCGCATAGTGGTACCTCTTCTTGAGGCTTTCGAAAAAGTCTTTCACAAACGTCCTATCCTACTCGTGCGAAGTATTTGGGTGCAAAAGCTCGTAGAGCGTCCCTCTTCGGCAGTACTCTCATATATTCTATTGAGGAAAGGACGTTTGTCTTAGTAAGGCGGAATATCTCACATGGTTCTCACAGCGGAACAGCACCATCCGAATATCAAAATCTTTGTGTCGGCACATAAGCAGGCCACGTTCCCTGAGGGGAACAGTATTGTTCCGGTGCAGGTGGGCGCGGCGAATGCTGCGACTCGTTTCACGAACACTTTGCATGACGACGAAGGTGTGAACATTTCTGCGGAAAACCCGCGGTATTGTGAGCTAACCGCGCAATACTGGGCCTGGAAAAACGAGGATGCTGACTATTACGGCTTCTGCCACTACCGCAGGTACTTCGATTTCACCGATACTCCGCACAAAGAGAACGATTACGGAGAGATTATCGATTCGTATATCGATGATCGAACACTCTCCGAATACGGCATCAATGATGATGCGATCGCTCGTGCCGTGGACGGTTGGGACGTCATCACCACGCCGTTGAACGACGTTCGCCGTATCGGCGGATTCTCGAATCTCAAGCAGCACTGGGATGCCGACGAGCACCTGCGTTTGAAGGACCTGCGCCACATGTATGACATTTTGTGCATGCGCCATCCCGACTACAGAGTGGATGCCGACGCCGTGCTCAACGGTCGAACTGCGGCATTCTGCAATATGTTCATTATGAAGAAAGACATTTTCTTCGAATACAACGAGTGGTTGTTCCCGCTGCTCGATGAGTTTGCCGAAGCTACTGATTTCAGCAGAATGGACGTGCAGACCACACGTACGGTGGGGCATCTTTCGGAACGGCTGTTCAACATCTTCATTGTGCACAAGCAGCGTACCGGTGCGCATTGGAAGATCAAGCGACTGCAGTGCGTGCATTTCCTGCATCCGGAACCGGCCACCGTTCTCAAGCCGCTTGATGCCGGATACAAGAACGTGGTGCCGGTGGTGTTCGCCGCAGACAACAACTATGTGCCGATGCTCACCACCACCATCTATTCGATGCTGAAGAACGCTTCCAAAGATCGTTCATATGATGTGATCGTATTGGAACGGAATATCTCCGACGAGAACAAGCAAAACATACGTCAGTTTTTCGAACGGTTCCCAAATGCCGTGATCCGCTTCTTCGATGTGAGCCGTTACTTGGCTGGCTTCAATCTCACCACCAGCAATGCGCATATCAGCATCGAAACGTATTACCGTTTCATCATCCAGGAGGCGTTGCCGTTCTATTCGAAGCTGCTGTATCTGGATTGTGATTTGGTGGTCAATGGCGATGTCGCCGAACTGTTCGATATTGAACTTGGGGATAATGCGATTGCCGCCGTGCCTGATATCGACTTCATCGGCAATCTCAATATGAAAAACGGCGAACGGGCCGGATACGTGCGCAAGCAATTGCATATGCGCGATGCGTACGGCTACTTCCAGGCCGGCGTGCTGGTGATGAACCTCGACCGTATGCGCAAGATCCATACCGTCCACGAATGGCTGGAAATCGCCTCCAAACCCGGATACATCTATAACGACCAGGATATTTTGAACGTGGAATGCGAAGGCCTGGTCACGTACCTGGATTATTCGTGGAATGTGATGCACAACTGTGCCGGTCGGGTCAATGGCGTATTCGATTTCGCGCCCGCCAATGTGTATAAGGCATACATGGCTTCTCGTAAGGCTCCGAAAATCGTGCATTACGCTGGTTTCGACAAGCCATGGAAGAATCCGTGGTGCGATTTCGCCTCGTTGTACTGGAGTTATGCGCAGGAAACGCCTTTCGTGGCGCAGATGATCGCAACAATGAGTGGTGTGGAACGTCCCGCTCCGCCGGAACATCATGAGCGTGCGATTGCGGAGGACAGTCCCATCCGCAAATATGTGGACGTACTGGCTCCAACCGGTTCCAAGCAGCGCGAGCTGATGAAGGTGGTGGCCCGCAAAGTCCAAGGCAAGCGGTGATGCTGCTGTTGGTGTTTGTCCAGAATATTCCTATTTGGGCAAACACCAACAAGATAAGCTGTTGATAAATCAGTCTCTGCGGAACAGATCGCGTGTGTAGACCTTGAAAGCCACATTATTGAGATCATTGTTCCAGCGGTTAGCCACGATCACGGATGAACGTTCTTTGAATTCGCTGAGATTGTGAGTGACTTCACTGCCTTGAAAGTCGGGCTTATCCAATGTGGGCTCGTAAATAAGTACGGGAACGCCATTTGCTTTGAACTGTTTCATCACATCTTGGATGGCGGACTGGCGGAAATTATCGGAACCAGATTTCATGGTCAGCCGGTAAATGCCGATGACAGGATTTTGAACGCCTTTGATGCGCTCCATCACCTCAGATGCAACGAACTCCTTGCGGGTGCGGTTAGCATCCACAATAGCTTCGATAAGGTTCTGCGGCACCTGATTATAGTTGGCCAGCAGTTGCTTGGTGTCCTTTGGCAGGCAGTATCCGCCATAGCCGAAGCTAGGGTTGTTATAACCGTCGCCGATACGTGGATCAAGACATACCCCATCGATGATTTCGCGGGTGTTCAGGCCGCGGCTTTCCGCATAGGTATCAAGTTCGTTGAAATACGCCACTCGGAGAGCCAAATACGTATTGGCAAATAGTTTGATGGCTTCGGCCTCGGTGGTACCGACCACTAGTGTGGGGATACCGGTGCTGCCATCACTATTTGTGCGGTTGTTTTCTGATGGGTCTGCGCCTTCGGCAAGCAATGTGGCGAATTGCCGTGCTGCCTGAACGGATTCAGCGTTGTTTTGTGGAGCGCCCACTACGATGCGGCTTGGATGCAGATTGTCGTATAGTGCGTGCCCTTCTCGCAAGAATTCAGGGGAGAAAAGAATACAATCATCATCTAAATTTTCGCGAAGTTGTTGCGTATAGCCAACCGGAATAGTGGATTTAATGACGATCCAAGCGTGCGGTGAATACTGACGTACTGCGGCAATTGCGTCTTCAACACTAGACGTGTCGAAGTAATTCTTTTTCTCATCGTAATTTGTTGGTGTCGCAATTATTGCGAAATCGACGTCTGCGTATGCCTCTTGTGCGTTAACCGTAGCGTGGAAGTTAAGTGGACGCTCGCCGGAAGCATTTTTTTTCAGAAAATCGGTGATCGCCGGGTCAACAATCGGGCTTTTGCCATTGTTGAGCAGCTCGACTTTCTTGGGGACGATATCGAGCGCGTGGACCTCGTTATGCTGAGAAAGCAGTAATGCGATAGATAACCCTACGTAGCCAGTACCAGCAACCGCAATCTTCATAAGAGTAACCTGCCTTTTGTTTTTACTACCATCTCAGGCTATTGTAGACAAATCATTGAGGTAAATCGACAAAGCCGGTATCCTTCAGATAATTCTTGCCGACGCTCATATCGTACTGAATGAGTTGATAATCATGAAGCATTGTCTTGGCTTCTTTGGAAAGCTGTTTGTTATTAATGCGATTACCTGCTGCATCAAGATAAACCGGTTCATCAGCATTGCCTCCGGCCGACGAGGGGATAGAGATTGCCGGGATGGTTTCGTGCATCTTCGTCAGGAAAGCCAGATAGGGGCTGACTTTTGCATTGAGATGTGAGGCTAGCTGTGCGGAGAAGTAATTTGATGATGTGTAAGCGCTGGAGACATCATCTAGTTTGGTGCCTGCCGATTTCGAAGCATCGTTAGACCAGATGAAATAATCAGTTTCATGCAGTCCGAGAATATTATCTTTGCTGGAATATGCCGTGGAGTAAATCCCAGGTAGATGATCTCCATAGAATACGACGGTGATTGGCCTATCGATATGGTTGAGCTGATTCAAGAATTCAGTTGTTGCTTGATCCGTATAGCTTAGACCCTTTGTGTAGGTTTCAATATTTTGTTTCTCATCATCCTGCAAATTTGAAGAAGTATCTTCATCCTTAAATTGATTATCAGGATAAAAATCTTCATAAGGCATATGGTTCTGCATGGTGACAACTTGATAGAACTTCTTCTGGTCAGAAGATGAAATCTTTTTGAGTACTTCTGAGTAGAAGGACTCATCCGAGGCATACCAAGCAGAGCCAAGTGGTCGTAGGCCTTTCAATTGTGGTGTGCCATCTGTGGCATAAAACTTCGAGAAGCCAAATTTTTTGTAATTCAAATCACGGAAGTACATGTTGCGGTTGTAAGCGTGGAATGCGATGGATGAGCCCTTTCCGTTGGCTTTGTTCCAAGCTTGATTGAGCGTAGGCGCCCATTTGAGGGATGGTACCAGCTGCTGATAGGCAATGGATAATGTGGAACTGTAATTTGCCATGGACAAGCCGGACAAAGCTTGATACTCAATATTTGCGGTGCCGCCTCCGTAGCCCGGGGAAAGCATCAGACCGGAAGTTGTTTGGGCTTTGACATGACGGATATTTGGCATTGGATCTTCGGAGAAGCTGACGCCAGGCACTCGAGTTGAATCCGAGAACGTTTCGGAAAGCACCATGATGACAGTGTTGTCGGTCATGTTTTCGGTTCGGGTTTGATTAAGCTGTTTTGCCTGTTCCGTGTATTTCCGAGAGATTTTTTCCATAGCTTCTTGCGAATATCCATTGGGTTTATCCATGGTCTTTGTGTGCGCGAGACGCAGGAAATTCACAACAGGACCATTGTTCGTGGAATCTGCGAGGCCATTCCAGATCTGTGGACTATCTCCAAGATTTTTTGCGAAATCTGTTGACCAGTATCCTTCGTTGCCAAATCCCCATACGAAGGAAAAACACAGTGCGAAACTGCAGCATGCGGCTACAATGCGAGTGAGCGTGCCGGCAAGGTTCTTAATTCCGGTGAAAGGGTGCCGCCAGGAACAGTAGATGACGGCATTACGTCCATCGATAAACTGCATGATAATGCAAATGACGACAAGCCATATGACACCGCTAACTGCTGTATTGACAAGTCCTTGACTGCTTTGAGGGATGAAGGATGCTAACTGTCCAGTGTTGCCTCCGGTGATGAAATTAAGATCAGCCGGAAGCACGGGTTCATTGCGAGATTCAATTTTGATGTGGTTCGCCACGGCGTAAACGGTCATGACTGTGCCAAAAATCGCTGTTGCTATCCAAAAACGATTAATTATGAATATGAGCGTGAGGTAGACGACTGCGAAAATAATGAGATTAAGTAAGAAAATGTAATTCTTGTCGGACCAGATTTGACTAATAAAATGTGACAACTGTCCAACGATGCTGGATGCCTGTCTTACGGCTTCGCTGATATCCTCGCCTTTTTTGTACTCGGGTTCGGAATACATGCCCCATTGGATAAACAATGTTTCGAATGTGGTGAGGGTTATAAGAATGATTGCATAGAAAGAAAAAGAAAAACGATGGCGCTTCTTCCACAAGGCATGCGCACCCCGGAAGAACTTGATGATGAGCTGGATGGCTTTGAAACTCGTGAAGGTATGCCATGCGTTACGTACCGTGGTTGCAGCGGCGCATGCGGTGCATGCAGTGGTGCGGGTCGCGCTGGCAATAGCGTAACCCGTTCGTTTTAAGCTATGTTCAGCAGTCGTCAGTGCTGTCCGAACCGTTTGAAGAGTGCACGGCATCGCCTGTAATGCGTGATTGCCGTTAACTTGTTCCTCTGCGGCAAAAGAGGAAGTATGCTGCTCGTCCGTAATCGCAAGAATATCCGTATCACATGGTGCGACGGACGCTTCCGTTTCCGGTATGTAGATGCTTCGGTGCGCGGGTTCCGCATGAAGAGGGGCTTTATGCGTGTACAGTTCCGCGCGGTGGCGCACATCGAAACAAGAGGGGGTGTCTATCATGCTCTCGTCAGCCAGTGTCCGGTAAGTTCCGCCTATAAACGATTGTTTGGAATGCCTGACGTATGAAGGCCCGAAGGCATGAACGGCAGACTGGATATAAGGCATCGTCGCTTCCTTCACGGCAAATAACCCCTTGTGTAAACGGGGGTTTATGAGCATGTAAAACCGAGCTATATATTAGCCAGTGTGTCTGGACGAGTAGGTGTCTTGATGGTAGCTGGTGGGTATCTGAATGATGAATGAAACCAAGGCATGTTCTTAAGCGCAGTCAAATAGTTATGCGATAGTGGCGGTATGAAGGGGAAGAAGATTTTTCGATGCATGCCAGTGTTGGTGGCGTTGTGCGTGTTGCTTGAAGGCATGTTTTTTCATGACTATTACCAAGCCTGGTCATGTGCCGGATATTTGGACGCATGTTTATCGAATTGACTCCATACTCAACGGGGATGTAATTGCGCGGCCAGTTACTTCAAGAAGTATGTTGCATAATACTGAGACAGGGGTGGTCGGTGGTGCGGTTGATCGCAGTTGGATGCAGTATTCCTTGGATCAATATGACGGATATGATCCAGGAATTGTGATTCCGGAGTCTATTGCTAATAACAAGGCATCCGCAACGGTTGACCTGCCGTTCAACAATACAGCAACAAATTCACCGATTGTATATGCTCCGCAATTGCTGGGTTTTGCTGTAGGTCGATTATTTAATCTGAGATCTGGAACAACATATCGATTGGCAGAAATATGCATGATAGCTGTCTATGCATTACTCATGTACTGCGCGGTTATGACATTGCCAAAATGGCGTATTCCGGTTGGACTATTGCTATGCGTCCCTCAAATGCTTAGATTCGCCTCATTTTCCATCTCTGCGGATTCGCTGACACAAGCTGTGATGATTCTGTTCTCCTGTTTGCTGTTCCGGGGAATTATTGGTAAACGATCACAACGTGGAGCAGTGGCGCTTGCGGTAACGAGCGTGCTATTGGCAATGTGCAAGTTTGTGTACATGCCATTGGTTTTGCTGGTTATTCCGTTGATGTTTGATAGAGTTTCCGGTCGCTGGCGTGTGAATCGTGGTCGGGCTGTGCCATTGTTGATAGGCGTGGTTGCGTCTGGTATATGGACCATATTCTGGTTGGGCGTCAATGCTTGGTATACGAATTGTCCGATGCTGGTTTCGTACAAACAAATGAGCGAGCGCAAGCATGCATTGTTGACGGATCCCGTTGCCATGTTGGATGCTGTGAAGAACATCGTATGGGCGATAACGCATGCTCAATCGAATATGAATAACAGGACGGACAGCATCATGATTGCCGCGTGTTGGTTGGCAATCGTGGTTTCCGTAGTCGTGTTGGCTGTGACCAGTGTGGTGAATGTTTGTACCAAAAGCCGCCGAAAGAATCCGGTTAGGACTGCCAATGGTTCTATAAATGCATGCGGTGTGCTTTCCTTACCATACGCATGGTTGATCGCGGTGGTCTGTATCGGAGATATCCTACTGATTTACCTTGCCTTGTGGCTGCAATACGATGCGGATGGGCTAATCGGAGTCGACGGTATGCAATTCAGGTATTTCCTTCCTTATGCGCCTTTGTTTGCATTCGTAATGTTGGAATCGGGAAGGCGGTTGCTGAAACAGTGAGCGAACAGGGATTCAAACCGAAACATATTCTGGTAACAGGCGGATGCGGGTTCATCGGCGCGAATTTCGTGCGGTATGTGGCGCGCAATCATCCGGACGTGCATATCACCGTGCTTGACAAGCTGACGTATGCGGGCAATCCGGCGAACATCGACGGGCTGCCGCAATCGCAGGTCGAACTTGTCATCGGCGATATCTGCGATGCGTCGCTGCTGGAACGCATTGTGCCCGGCTGCGACGCCATCGTGCATTTCGCGGCGGAATCACATAACGACAATTCCATCTTCGACCCGGAACCGTTCATCCGCACGAACGTAGAGGGCACGATGCGGCTGTTGGAGGCCGCGTGTAAATACGACGTGCGATTCCACCACATCAGCACCGACGAAGTGTACGGCGACCTCGCGCTCGACGATCCATGCAAATTCACTGAAAACTCGCCGTACCGCCCGTCAAGCCCGTACAGCGCGTCGAAAGCCGCGTCCGACCATCTGGTGCGCGCGTGGACGCGCACATACGGCCTGCGCGCCACCATTTCCAACTGTTCCAACAATTACGGGCCATACCAGCATGTGGAAAAATTCATTCCACGACAGATCACATCCATTCTGGAAGGCGCGCGGCCGAAACTGTACGGCACCGGCGAGAACGTGCGCGACTGGATTCATACGGAAGACCACTCTTCGGCGGTATGGGCGATTCTGACGCGCGGTCGCATCGGCGAAACGTATCTGATCGGCGCGGACGGCGAAATGAGCAACATTGCCGTAATGCGTATGATTCTGCGGCTTATGGGGTGTGCGGAGGACGCATTCGACTGGGTGCGTGACCGTCCTGGGCATGATCGACGTTACGCGATCGATTCCAATAAGCTGCGTACCGAACTCGGCTGGCGGCCCGTGCATACCGATTTCGAAGCCGGTTTGCAGGCGACCATCGCTTGGTATGCTGCCAACCGCGCCTGGTGGGAGCCCGCCAAAGCTGCCACCGAAGCCCGCTACCGCGCCCAAGGCCAGTAAGAATTCGGTTCGTGTGGCGCAAGCCGGACAATTGAAGTTCGGTAAGCGGTGATCGAGGAGACGCGTTGCAGGCGAGTCAACCTCGCCGGGGAATGGATGTGTGGTTTGGCGTACATTTTGTTCGCTAGCCTTAGTTGCAGATCCAGGTTTGGTGAAGGATGAAAAACGGCCGCACCTCGAAGGTGCGGCCCCTATTGCGTCTCCTGGTGCGTGGCAACTGATAACTTTTGTCAAATGGAAGGTGTTGTCAAGCCTCTAAGCGACGCGAGGTCGCGCCTGCACAGCATAGATGCGTAATTCATGGGCATATCTCGCTTATGTATGGCAGATTTTGGGGTTTGTACGGAGGCATCTCGCCTATGTATGGCAGTCTGTTTTTGAAACAAGCTAGTTAGGGGGTAATTTTGTACCCTCTAACTGCGGTCTTTCCGGAATGACCTGCCATATATAAGCGAAATGTCTCCGGGCGACCTGTCGAATCTGCCATATATAAGCCCGATGTGGTGCGAAAATGCTTGTAATGGGGGCGAAGTTGCAGACTTGGATGACTTTGGCCCCGTTAAACGTAGGGTTTGGCGCTGACGTCGGCGCTAACCGTCGGGGCGGCTTATCTGACTTACTCGGCGGACTCGAGTCTGAGTTCTTGGCTGGCGACCACCGACTTGGCGGCCGCGTCGAGTTCGTTGGTGATGTTGCGCAGGTTGTCGGCGTATTTGCGAATGTCGTCCGTCGCTTTGGTGAAGTCGCTGGCATTGCCGCTTGCGGGGCATGCTGGCGCGCTTTCCACGGCTTTGGCCAGTGTGATCGCATCCTTCAGGGTTTCGAGCGTGGTGCCGTCCGCCACGTCATTCACGGTGAGTTTCGCTGCTTCTTCAGCTTCTTGTTGCGCTTCTTCAAAGCTCTCCTGATGCGTGGCGAGCGCCTTCGCATTCAACGCGCAGGTGTCGCTGGCGGCTTGTGTCATTTCGCGCTTGTTGGAGACTGCGATGATGGCGACGGCTGCGAGCGCGATGGCAGCTACTGCGATCATGGCGATGATGGCGATGGTCTTGCGCTGTTTCACATTGTTTTTCTGCATGGTTGGCTGCATGGTGGTTCCTCTCTTCTCGTGTGGCTCTCATTTCAGACAAAACGTTGCGAGTATACAAAAAACACTTCCGAGAAACGATTTACCGCTGGAAATAATGCGGATTATTTTGCTGTGAAAGGAATTTGTTTGTGATTGCGATGCTGGGCGCGTCAGGATCGCATGGCATTTATGCTGGAGGGAGAAACGTTTTAAGGGGGTTTGATGGCGTATCGTGCGACACTGAAGGATGTGGCCGCTGCCGCGGGGGTGTCTGTGACGACGGTTTCGCTGGTGTTGAATAATCGACCGGCTCGCGTGTCCGAGGAGAAGCGCAAGGCCATTGCCGACGCGGCAAAGAAACTGAATTACGTGCCGAATCAGAGCGCGCGAAGCTTGGTGACCAAGCAGTCCCAGCTGGTTGCGCTGATCGTGCCTGATATTGAGAACTTGTTTTTCGCGGCGCTTGCCAAGTGCGTGGAGGATGAGTGCGCCGCGCAGGGGTATTCGCTGATTGTGGCCAATTCCGATGATTCGCGTGTTACCGAGCATGAGTTGTTGCAGCGCCTTCCGGCTCGTGGGGTGGACGGTGTGATGCTGATTCCGGCGCGCGAGTCCTGCGCTGGCGATGCTGCTGAGCGGTTGCGTGAGGATGTGGCGCTTGTGTCGTGCCCTGTGGTGTTGATTGATCGTTTGACGCAGTGCGGTTGGTGCGATGCCGTTGGTTTTGACAATTATCTTGGTGGTCGTTTGGCTGCCCGTTATCTGTTGGAGGGTGGTCATACTCGTATTGGCATTGTGACTGGCGATACTGCGGAGTCGAGTGCTGCGGAGCGTCGTCGTGGGTTTGTGGATGCCGTCGAGCAGGCGGGGGAGTGTTTTGATTCGTCGCTATGCGTTGAGGGGGATTACCGTTTCGGTAGTGGCTATCATGCTGCGGATCAGATTATTGATGGCGGTGCGACGGCCGTGTTCTGCTGCAATGATGTGATGGCGCTTGGTTTCCGTCAGCGTATGGCGGAACGTGGGTTGCGCGTTACTGAGGATATGCAGGTGATTGGTTACGACAATATTCTCAAACGATTCGGTCTTGGTTGGCGTATGACCACCGTTGAGCAGAGCGTGGCTGATTTGGCCGCCGCCTGTTGGGGTATGTTGCGTGAGCGGATTGATGTTGCGGTTCGTGCCAAGTCCGGTACGGAATCAGGGGATGCTCGCCCGTGGCTTTCTAATCCGCAGGTTGAAGTGCTTACGCCGAAACTGGTGCAGGCCGCCTGCGCGTAGGATTGAGGATTTTTAGATACCTGCGGATCATGATGAGACGGGTGGCGCTGATAAATCTTGATTAAAGTGTCGTCGGAGTTTCTTATACGGTTAAATTGCTGGAAATAAAAGCAACACGCCGTATGGTAGTGCCGAATTTGCGTTCCTGATAAAACGCTTTATCATAAATCTTGTCAACACACAACATAAATGAGAAAGTGTTCGATACATAACTGACGACGCACCCGTATGGTGGCGGACCGTCGTCAGGCCCGTCAAAGAGGAAAGGCACACACATGAAAAAGATGATTCTTGATCTTGATACCGGCGTTGATGACGCGCTTGCCATTTCGTATGCTCTGGGAAGCCCGGAGATTGAACTGATCGGCATCACCGGTACCTACGGCAATGTGCTCGTCGAGCAGGGTGTGCGCAACGCACTGGCCGTGACCGACCTGCTCGGCCACCCGGAAGTCAAGGTGTATCAGGGTTTGCCGCACTCCAGCACCACCGACCATTTCGAAGTACTGCCAATCTCCGCGTTCATCCACGGCGACAACGGCATCGGCGACGTGGAAATCCCTGATTCCAACCGCTCCGTCGAAACCGAATCCGCGGTAGACTTCATCATCGACGCAGTGAAGACCTATGGCAAGGATCTCGTCTACGTGCCGACCGGCCCGATGACCAACATCGAAGCCGCACTGAAGAAGGCTCCGGAAATCAAAGACGAAATCGGCCAGATCGTGCTCATGGGTGGCGCACTGACCGTGCCCGGTAACTGCAACGCCTGCATGGAAGCCAACATTTCGCAGGATCCGGAAGCCGCCGACTACCTGTTCCGTTCCGGCGCTCCGACCACTATGATCGGCCTCGACGTGACCCTGCAGACCCTGCTCACCTACAAGGAAACTCAGCAGTGGCGCGATCTCGGCACCAAGGCCGGCAAGTTCCTGGCCGACATGACCGACTTCTACATCAAGGCCTACGAGACTACGTCCCCGCACCTGGGCGGCTGCGGTCTGCATGATCCGCTCGCCGTCGGCGTGGCGGTGGACCCGACCCTCGTCACCACCCTTGACATCAACATGAAGGTCGATGTGGACGGCCCGACCCGCGGACGCACCATCGGCGACGAAACCCGCCTCAACGACCCGGTCAAGACCATGAAGGTCGCCGTCGGCGTGGACGTGCCGAGGTTCCTCAACGAATTCATGACCCGCATCTCCGGCCTCGCCGCAAAAGCGCAGTGAACGACGGCTCGCGCGGAAAACGTTCCACGGAGCGTTTCCCGCGCAACCCTCACCACGGAATCACCATCGAAATAATCGCAACACAACATCACAAAAACCAAGCGAAGAAGCGAAAGAAGAACTGACATGTCTACCAGCAACGCAGCCGCAACGGCAGTCAACACCGCACCATCGCAAGCCCCCGTCGACCCGTTCGACGATCCGGTGACCAGCAACAAGATGGCCGTCCGCGCCCTTATTCCGCTGCTGATCACCTTCGTGCTCGGCACCCTGTGCCTGCAGGGATTCAACCTCGTGTTCCAGCAGGTCGGCGCCGACGTCGGCGCGCCGGCGCAGGCGTCCCTCATCACCGCGTTCCCCAGCATCGTGCTCGGCATCGTGTGCTTCATCTATGGATCCCTCGGTGACTTCGTCTCCCTGAAGAAGCTCGTCACCTTCGGCCTCGTGACCCTGTTCATCGGCTCCATCTTCGGTTTCGTGGCCAACTATTTCTTCGCCGCGAACCTGTGGACCGTGATCATCGCTCGAGTGCTGCAGACCGCAGGCGAGCAGGTGGCAGGCTCCGCCTTCCTGGTGGTGGCCACCAAATACCTGCGCAACGACCTGAAGGTCATCTTCTTCGGCCTGTTCACCGCCGCATACCAGCTGTCCGCTTCCATCGGCGTGTTCGCGGCCGGCATGCTCAGCTCCATCGCATGGCAGTTCCTGTTCCTGATCCCGTCCGTCACCATCCTGTTCCTGCCGATCCTGCTCAAGACCCTCCCGTCCAAGAGCGGCAACGGCCAGAAGGTCGACGCGTTCGGCTTCGTGATCTTCGGCTTCGCCACCGCGTTCCTGACCCTGTTCTTCTCCTACATGTCCTGGTGGATGCTCGTGGTCTCCCTGCTGCTGTTCGTGGCATTCGCCTTCTACATCAACAAGGCCTCCAACCCGTTCATCACCCCGGCGTTCTTCAAGAACACCCGTTGGCTGCGCGCCATCTGTCTGATCCTCGTGTTCTACTTCGTGAACTACGCACTGAGCCCGATCTTCAATGCCATTGGTACCAACATCTACGGCATGACCACCACCCAGGTTTCCCTGCACATCGTGTGGGCCTTCGTGGTCGCCGCTGTGGTGGGCACCTGCTCCGGCATGATCATCCGCAAGATCGGCATCAAGGCCGGCATCGTGACCGCAGGCACCCTCATGTTCCTGGGATGGACCGGCGCGGCATTCTGCGTGAACTCCGGTTTTGTGGTGCTGACCCTGTGCGCATGCGTGTTCTACGCGGGCTGTGGCCTTATGTACTCTCCAGTCGTTTCCACCGTGCTCGGCACCATTGAGAAGGACGAATCTGGTCGTGGCGTCGGCATGAACGATCTGGCTATGAACGTATCTCCGTCCATCGGCATTGCCATCATCGGCAGCCTGCTCGGCTCCAACGCCCTCGCAGGCAGTTCCGTCACCGGTGCTACCGGTGACGCCGCCAACTATTCCAACCTGCTGCTGATCGCCGCCGGTACCGCACTGCTTGGTCTGATCGTGTTCTTCGTCTTCAAGAAAAAGATCTACGAAGGCAACCATGCGTTGGAAACCGAGGAATCGGCTAAATAATCGCACATAACATCCTCAATATAAACAATGGAGATTTGCGATAATTGCGAATACTGAAAAACAATATTCCGCAAATCTCCTTTTTATTTAATTAATGTAAGGAAGTCAAAGATGAGTGCGACTGAAGTTCTCTCTGCATTGGACCGCATCCACGGCACAGTGTCCGTAATCGGCTCGATGAATGCGGATTACACCGTCACCGCACAGCGTCTGCCAGGGCCGGGGGAGACCATCACCGGCGGTCCGCTGCAGCTGCTGCCAGGCGGCAAATCCGGCAACCAGGCCGCGGCGGCCGCACGCATCGGCGCCACCGTGCAGATGTTCGGCGCGGTCGGCTCCGACAACAACGCCGACTTCCTGCTCGGAGCGCTCGGCGAAGCGGGCGTCAACACCACGCACGTGCGCCGCGTGCTCGGCCCGTCCGGCACCACCGTCATCACCGTGGACGCGCACGGCGAGAACACCATCGTGTACTCGCCCGGCTCCAACGCGCAGGTGACCGTCGACTACGTCGAATCCGTGCGTGACGCGCTGACCCACTCCACAGTGCTCGGCCTGTGCCTGGAAAGCCCGATCGAGACCGTCACCGCGGCCGCGCGCATGTGCCACGAGGCGGGCGTGAAGGTGCTGCTCAACGACTCGCCGTTCACCCCCTCCCTGCCGGTGGAGCTGATCGAAGCATCCGACATCCTGCTCGTCAACGAGCATGAAATGGCGCAACTGCTCGACATCGACGAGCCGGAGAACGACGATTGGGATTCGTTCGACTGGTGGCACGCGCTCGACGAACTGCGCGGATTCGGGTTTGAACAGGCGATTGTGACGCTCGGCGGCGACGGCTCCGTAGTGCTTGATGGCACGGCGGACGATCCGGAGCATCGCATCCAGCGCATCGCTCCGGTGCGGGTCAAGGCAGTAGACACCACCGGTTGCGGCGATTCGTTCATGGGTACCGTGCTGGCCGGCCTGGCCTCCGGCATGACGTTGTCGCAGTCCGCGGAACTCGCCTCGTATGTGTCGGCCTACGCGGCCACTGGATATGGCGCGCAGGCATCCTACGGCACCGCGGCGCAGATTCGTGAGGCCTTCGCCGACGCCGAGTAGACGGAACGGGGAGGCGCTTCCACAGAAGCCGCGTGGCGTGGGCACCCACGTTGTTATATTGGAGTTTGGCTTAATTTCACGCACCGAACAATTGGGAAGGCAAGCATGTCGGCGATTCTCGAAGGCACTCCGGATAAGAAACTGGCTCTGGTGACGGGTCGCGCGTACCCCGAGCAGGCTCAGGAAACCGCAAAATACCTGGGAACCGACGTACTTGAGACCACCGCATACGATTTCGCCAACGGCGAGATGTACGTGCGCTACACCGAGCCCGTCCGTGGCGCCGACGCCTTCGTGATGCAGGCCCACACCGAGCCGATCAACAAGTGGATCATGGAGCAGCTCATCATGGTGGACGCCATGAAGCGCGCCTCCGCACGTTCCATCACCGTGGTCGCGCCGTTCCTCGGCTACTCCCGCCAGGACAAGAAGCATCAGGGCCGCGAGCCCATCACCGCACGCCTCATGTTCGACCTGTTCCGTTCCGCCGGCGCCGACCGCATCATGACGGTCGACCTGCACGCAGCCCAGGAGCAGGGCTTCTTCGACGGCCCGGTCGACCATCTGACCGCCATGCCGATCCTGCTTGACTACGTGCGCAACAGCATGCCGCTGGAGAACACCACCATCGTGTCCCCGGACGCCGGCCGCATCAAGGTTTCCGAACAGTGGGCCGCCAAGCTCGGCGGACTGCCGCTCGCCTTCATCCACAAGACCCGTGACACCACGCGCCCGAACCATGCCGAGGCACACGGCATCATCGGTGACGTGAAGGGACGCGACTGCGTGGTCGTCGACGACATGATCGACACCGCCGGCACCATCTGCGAGGCCGTGCGCACGCTGAACAATGCCGGCGCGAAGTCCGTGACGCTTGTCGCCACCCATGGCCTGCTGTCCGGTCCGGCCGTGGAGCGCCTGCGTGACTGCGGCGCCCGCGAAATCGTGCTCACCGACACCGTTCCGGTGCCCGAAGAGAAGCGCCTGCCGAACATGACCGTCCTGTCCGTGGCCCCGCTGCTGGCCGCCGGCATCCGCTCCGTGTTCGAATCCGGCTCCGTTTCTACGCTGCTCAACGGCCTGCCCGAAGACATGCGTCCGCGCAACATCTACGCCTGATATTTCGTGCGATTGCCATACGGCTATCGTGATATTTCAGGATTTATTACGATTTTTTGCGATTAAGCCCCGCTTGCGAGCGGGGCTTTTTGCTTGCCTCCGCACGTGATTTCGCGCCCGGCAGACGCCGTTTCGATACGTCGCGGCGTCGGGGTAGCCTGTACAAGTTGCCATCAATCGTATCCATATGTTCATTGCGACTTATCGATGCCTGAAGGCAGCACGCATACACACTCCTGCCATGGAAGGTCCATGGCCGATAGTCCGAAGGAGGTGGGTGATGTCTGCGCATAAGTACGAACTGATGTTCATTGCTGATCCTGAGCTGGATGAGCGCGGTCTGAAGAAGCTGACCGAGCAGTATCTGGAAACTGTCACCAAGGAAGGCGGTGCCGTCGAGAACATCGACATCTGGGGCCGTCGCAAGCTTGCCTACGAAATCGCCGGCAAGACCGAAGGTAACTACGTCGTGGTCAACTACTCCGCTGAGCCGGCCACCAGCGACGAACTCGATCGTCTGCTGAACCTGAACGAATCCGTCATCCGTACGAAGATTCTTCGCAAGTAAGTAAACCAAGCTTTCTAAGCTGCAAAGTAAGTAGGTAACGACATGGCAGGTGAAACTGTAATCACCGTGGTGGGCAACCTCACGGCCGATCCGGAAATTCGTACCATTGGCAGCGGCGCCGCCGTCGCCAGCTTTACGATCGCCTCCACTCCGCGCACCTGGAACCGTAACTCGAACCAGTTCGAAGACGGTCAGGCCCTATTCCTGCGCTGCTCCGCGTGGCGCGACATGGCCGAACATTGCGCGCAGAGTCTGTCCAAGGGCATGCGCGTCATCGCGCAAGGCCGTCTGCAGCAGCGTTCCTACCAGGCGCAGGACGGTTCCCAGCGAACCGTCATCGAGATGCAGGTCGACGAAATCGGCCCGTCCCTGCGCTACGCGACCGCCCAGGTGACCCGTCAAAGCTCGTCCGGCAACGGAGGCTTCAGCGGCAATCGCGGCGGCTACAACAACGCCAACAACAACGGCGGTTTCGGCGGCAACAACGGCGGATATCAGGGTGGCTCCAGCTATGCTGGCGGCGCCGGATATCAGGGTGGAGCCTCCGCTCCGGTCAACGCCGCTCCCGCACAGTCCGCTCCGGCCTCGGACCCGTGGTCAAGCTCGGATAACTCCGGCTCGTCCTTCGGTTCCTTCGGCGCGTCCCAGTCCTTCGGAGGTTCCTCCGAATTCGGCGGCGACAGCGACGAACCGGAATTCTGACGGACCGAACCCCGTCCGCAACATAGGCGAACAGCGAAACAAGCAGCTTAATCGCAGTATTTCCAGATTTTAAGGAGAACATCAAGATGTCACGCAAGAGGCCGCAGCCGCCGGTCAAGCCGTTTAAGAAGAAGCCGAATCCACTGAAGGCCGCCAAGGTCACCGAGATCGATTACAAGGACGTCGCCCTGCTGCGTAAGTTCATCTCCGATCGCGGCAAGATTCGTTCCCGTCGTATCACCGGTGTCACCGTGCAGGAGCAGCGCGAGATCTCCAAGGCTATCAAGAACGCCCGCGAGATGGCCCTGCTGCCGTACGCCACGTCCGGCCGCTGATCTTAGAGAGGTTTGAACAATGGCTGAAACTAAGGTTATTCTCACCAAGTCCGTCAACCACCTGGGCCACCCGGGTGACGTCGTGGCCGTCAAGTCCGGCTACGCCCGCAACTACCTGTTCCCGCAGGGCCTGGCCTTCGCTTGGTCCAAGGGTGCCGCCGCCCAGATCGAGGCCATGAAGCGCGCTCGTCTGGCCAAGGCCGTCGCCACCCGCGAAGAGGCTGTTGCCGCCAAGGAAATCATCGAGGGCTCCACCGTCGAAATCGCTGCCAAGGTCTCCGAGTCCGGCAAGCTGTTCGGCGGCATCTCCGCAGAGAAGATCGCCATCGCGCTCTCCTCCAAGGTTGAGGTCAACCCGAAGAACATCACCGTTGAGCCGATCAAGACCACCGGTGACTTCCCGGCAACCGTCGCCCTGCACCCGGAAATCACCGCCAACTTCTTCGTGAAGGTCGTCGCTGAGTGATTTCGCCCCATTCACCGCTCGACGTCCTTACGGACCGGCGGTGAATGACTTCAGGCTGAAACACGTCTGAGCTTAAGCATCGAAAATCCCCCGTACCGATTGGTGCGGGGGATTTTCCTATATCCGCTCTTTAGCCGGCATCAGTCCTCATCGTCAATCGTGACGCTGAGCTTGCCATCCCTGATGCTGAAGCTGCCGTTGACGGTGAAGTGGGTGCTGTCGTCCTGAGACTCCCACGAATCGTCGAAATTCTTCTCTTCATACGTGCACTTCGCCTTGCCCTGCCGGGTGGAGAACGTGCCGTAATCGAGATCGATGTCGGACAGCTTCGGATAGACGCTGATGGACCACGCGAAGTTGCGGTAGTAGTCCTCGTCGTACAGGTCGAAGCCGAACGGGCAGCCTTCCGGCGCGTAGTCGGTGGACTTCGCGCATTCGTCCAGCTTGGCGTTCACGGCCTTGCTCAAGTCCTCCTTAAGCTTGGCCGTAGGCATGATCTTGAGATCGGCGGCATCGGAGTCCGCGTTCGTGCGCACCATGGTGATGCCGCTGGTGACATACCCCGACTTGCCGATCGACACCTTGTACGAACCCGGGTAGACGCGCAGCGTCCACGTGCCGCTGTCCGACTTCTCCGCATTCTTCGCGGTCACGTCAACACCGTTGACGGACAACGATTCCACGGCATTGGGCACCGACACGGTGATGGTCTTGAGCAGTGGGCTCGAGATCTTCCAATTCGGGAACAGCAGGAACTGCGACCCGTCCTTGTTGATGGTGAGCGAATCGTTGACGTTCTTGCCGTTCAGCGAATACGTCACGTTGACCTTGGCCACGCCTTCGACGGTTTTGACACTATCGATATGCGGGTTGGCGATCGTGGCGTTGTCGGCCTTCGCCACGGCGTCGGACAGCAGCTTGAGCTGGTTCTTGCCCACCTGCGGATCGGCGATGCCATTGGCTTTGCCATACTTGCCGTCGGCAATCGCCGTCAGATAGCTCTGCGCCACGGATTTCGCGCTGAAGACGGTCGAGTTGAGCACACCGTAGACAATGCCCAACACAATCAGGGCACCGATCACGATGCCGCCGATAAGGATCGTCTTCTTAGTTTTTGGGTCGAGCGGCTGACCTGCCCCCGGAGCTGCGACCGGCATAGAAGCCGCGCCTGCTGGCGATTGCGGCAGCGGCACCGCACCCGTTGCCGTGTTGCCCGTTGTCGTATTGGGCATGGACGTCGGGGCGACCGGTTGTGGAACGGCCTGTGAAACAGGCGTTGCGGTAGGAGCGGTAGGAGCGGTAGGCGCGGGCATCGGCGCAGCCGGCGTCGCGGGCTGGGGGACCGATGCGGCCGGAGCTGCCGGAGTAGTTGGATTGGCCGGCTGTGCGGCAGCCGAAGCCGTCGGCATGGTCGCTGTTGCGGTCGTGCCGCTCGCCGTGGCAGAGGTCTTCTTCATGCCGTAGGACGGATCGCAGGACTTGACGTAATCGACCACGTTCTGCGGGGTCTGCTGCACGGTGCCGCCGACGACGATCCGCCACATGCCCGGCAGGGACGCCACCAGCGTCGGACCGAACGTCATCGCGGCCACCTCGATCAGGAACGCCCAGATGCCGGCGACGAGGAAATACCACATCGGGGCCGTCATCGACATGCTGGACGAGGCGTATCCCGCCGCGAAATAAGTGAACAGGAACTCCGCGGCCAGCCAGAACGCCATCGCGGCCACCGGAGCCTTCCACGTATGCTGCCAGCCCGCGTAATACGGGTCGTACATATTGCGCGCGGTCTCACGCAGCGCGATATAGAACGTGGCAAGCAGGAACAGCACGAAGCAGATCCACAGAATCCAGCCATACTGGCTGAGGGAGGACACGTTGAACAACGTGATCGTATGGACGCTGTAGCTGGACGTCGAGAAGGCGATGCCGCCGAACGAGGACAGCGAAATCAGCATAAGCGGCAGAGCCGGGAACAGCAGCGGAACCAGCAGCAGACCGCCTGCGCCGAGATGGTTCGCGGCGGACATGGCGATCGTCGCCACCAGGCCAAGCACCAGGAACAGCACGCCGTAGATCGCAAACGATTCGACCAGCGTGCGCACAAAGCCACGAGCGCGGTGCGCCCAACGCCAAGCGGCGGAGAAGACGTTACCCGAATCGCCCGCATACTGTGCCAACGCGTAGCCGGCCAGCGCACCGGCCGCCGACAGCAGGAACGCCATGCAGAACGTGCGGAAGGACACGCCGGAAAGCGACGCGGAAGCGGAATAGTCGCTGTAGGAACCACCCACCGTCACCGGGAAGATGGCGGCGAAGACCAGCAGCACCAGGCCGGACAGCACGCCGACGATCAGCGAGCTGATGACGCCCGTCCACTTGAAACGAAGCGCGAACCTGCGTGCCAGCATGTATGCGCCGAACGCGGCGCCGATCGCCAATGCCACGCCGGGCAGTCCGATCGGCAGCGTCACGCTGACGTGCGAGGCGTCAATGCCGAGATTGCTCAGCGAGAAGCCCTGGGAGCTGGTTTTGAGATTCAGCGAACCGCCAACGCCGAGCGTCATCACGGTGAAGAGAATCTGGAAGAAATTCGGGCCGGAGCCGGACACACCGTTGTTGCCCAGGAAGGAGGCGGTGTCGGAAAAGCCCGGAATGCCGGCAAGCCCGTTGCTGGCCGCGGCATTGCCCATGAAGAAGACGATCGATGCGAGCAGCGCGAACACCACGCTCGCGCCGAGACCGATGCCGAGGCTGGCGCCCATGGTCTTCATGGACTGCGGTGTGGTCAGCGCGGTGATGGTGGGATCGGCCGCCGGACGGGCGATTTGCTGGGTCGGCTGGCTTGGCTGCGGCGCTGCTGCCGGCTGCGGGGCCGGGGATGGCGCATACTGGAACTGCTGCGTCGGCGCGGCCTGTGGTGCCACCGTTTGCGTTGCCTGCGCCTGAGCGGTCGGCTGTGCTTGCGCCGCCGGTTGCGGTGTGGTGGGCTGCGGGACGGTGGTTTGCGGAGCTGCCGGTGCGGCGCTATTGGGCAGCGGGACGGCAGCGGTCGGCATCTGCGGGGCCGGTGCCATGTGCGGCGCGGAAGACAGCATGGTGCCGTCATCGGATTCCGGCGCGGCCGGCGCTTGCGGTGCCGCCGCGGTCGTTTGGGTGAGCGGTGAGCCGCACGAGGCGCAGAATTTAGCGCCTTCGATGGTCGGCTGACCGCAATTTGGGCATGCCATAGGTAAGCCTTTCTCCTTCTTGATGCGCGTCATATACTCCTGTGACGCGCCATGTTCCTTATTATAAAGGGCCTCTGGCGCGCCGACGGGCTCGACGATGATGCGTGCTATTCGGCTCGCTGCGGTGGAAATGTGTGATGGAAAAGTTCGTGCCGTTGACTGTCGGAGTGGTTGCATTGCGCCAGAATGTGAAGAAAATGTGATTACTTGGATTTTAGGGCGCCATCGCGCCGCATTTTTCGTCGTATGACGCGATGTGCACCATAGATGGCGATTTGCTGAAAACGTTGGAAAATAGCGGTTTTATGATTGCGACACGCCGAAGGTTGCGTTCTTTCCGATTCTGAGTATATTTACTCCATGTGCTCAGCGAGAACAAAAACCTCGCCAAGACCAACGCCCCTTTAGCTCAGTTGGTTAGAGCAGCTGACTCTTAATCAGCGTGTCCAGGGTTCGAATCCCTGAGGGGGCACAGACAAGACCCAAGCCAATGGCTTGGGTCTTTTTCGTATTTCGGACATGTGTCCACCCAAAGCCGCGTTACTTCCTCCGTACGGAGTAAGGTAGTGCGCTGTTGTCCGCCCAGAGCGGAATCGCAATTCATCTCGAATCGCACGAATCGTAAGAATCGTTAGAGAAGAAGCAATAGAGGAAACTGCAGTGGAATACACACTCTTCACCAAGCTTGCCGCGGAATTCGTCGGCACCGCCGTGCTGATGGTCTTCGGCAACGGCGCTGTCGCCAACGCGGAACTGAAAAACACCAAGGGCTACCATGCCGGCTGGCTGAACATCGCCATGGGCTACGGCTTCGGCGTCATGTTCCCGGTCCTGATGTTCGGCGGCGTCTCCGGCGCCCACATCAACCCGGCCATGACCCTCGCGCAGGCCGTCAACGGCATGTTCCCGTGGAACGAGGTCCTGCCGTACATCATCGCCCAGCTGCTCGGCGCAGTGGCGGGCCAGCTCATCGTGTACGTCACCTACCTGCCGCACTACAAGGACACCGACGATGCCGAAGCCATCCTCGGCACCTTCTGCACCACCGACGCGCACAACGACCGCGTGAACTACTTCCTCAACGAGTTCTTCGGCACCTTCATGCTGGTGCTCGGCGCCCTGTGCTGCCTGTCCCTGCCGTGGGGCAAGGCGAACCCGGCCGCCGCATCCATCGTCGTCGGCTTCATCGTGTGGGGCCTCGTGACCTCCATGGGCGGCCCGACCGGCCCTGGTCTGAACCCTGCCCGCGACCTCATGCCGCGCCTCCTGCACGCCATCCTGCCGATTCCGAACAAGGGCGATTCCCGCTGGGGCGAGGCCTGGATTCCGGTCGTGGCCCCGATCGCAGGCGCGATCGTCGGCGCGTTCCTGTTCAAGGTGCTGTTCGCCTGAGCATTACTTTGACGATTGCCGGCATTCGTCTGACATGCTGGTAAGGCCCGTGATTCCCTCCGGAATCGCGGGCCTTACGCATAGGTGGTATGCATGGCGGTCGGCGGCTTCGGCATGTTGACTGAGACTGGTACTGTTGCCGAAGAGAGAAACATCACCATATCGGGAGGCTGGATTGAAGCGGATTCGTCGTATCATACGTGCGCTCGATCCGAAAGCCGACGCCACAATGGGCCAACGGGAACGGCTTGAGGCGTTTCGCATCCGCAGGGCCGCCGCGCTGGTGCTCGTGCTGTTCCTGCTGATCGCATCGATGACGTCCTGCAGCGTGCACGCACTGCTGGTCCGCATGACGCCGAACACGCAGACGACGGCACAAGCCACGCATTCGACGTCGGCCAAGCAGCCAGCCAAGAAAACAGCCAAAACCAATCAGCATAAGACGGCCAAAAAAACCAAACCGGAAACCAAACAATCGCAGGAAGAGCAGGCCGTCGCCAAAGCGGTGAGCGCGCAATCGGCGGCACTGAGCGACGACGAGAAAACCGCGATTCTGAACAAAGCGCAGGAAACCGCGCAAAACAGCGGCAAACCGGTAACGCAATACCATTACTGCATCGCAACCAAAGGAAACGTCGGTTCGGCCGACGAATTCGGCAACGCGGCGTTCCGCATCCTCAACGACGAACACGGATGGCCACGCGCCGGAGCCATATTCGACCAATCCACGGACGGCAACTGCGATTTCAATCTCGTGCTGTCCCAAGCGTCGGAAATGACGTCGTTCTCGCCATCATGCTCGGTGGAATACAGCTGCAGGGTCGACAACAACGTGATCGTCAACGACGACCGTTGGAACGGTGGCACGCAACAATGGCTCGCCGCCGGCGGCAACCTGGCGCGATACCGCACGATGGTGATCAACCATGAGGTCGGACACCGGCTGGGGCACATTGACAACGAAACGACCTGCGCCGGCGAAGGCCAGTTGGCGCCGCTGATGCAGGAGCAATCCATGCATTTGGACGGCTGCAAGGTCAACGAATATCCGCTTGACTCGGAGCTGTGGATCGGCTGAACGTCGACTGCTTCCCGTTATTTTCTGCTGCTTTCTGCTGTTTCCCGGACTGACCGGGTCGTCTCGGCAATTCGGCGAGATCCGGCCAGCCGTTGTCACAAGCCGAAATACGCGTCGAAATCGTCTTGGCTGATACTGCGGTCGGCCGTATCGGCCCGTACCTTACCCCAATCGAACTCCTGCAACGCCTCGACGGCGCTCATCGGCTGCGGACTGGTATGCGCGGAATCGCCCTGCAAACCAAGCAGCCACGCACAATAGCCGACAACCTGCTCCGCGGTGACGCCATGCGCGCGCAGCGCCCCCATATCCAAAGAACGCTCGCGTTTGGCGAGCCTGCGGCCGGCCGCGTTGTCGATAAGCGGCAGATGCGCGTACCGTGGGTTTTCGGGGTTATATGGGGTGTATTGCGATTGTGGTGCGTGCTGCGATGGTGCAGAAGCCTGCGTTTTTGCCTTGCGGAATCCCGCCTTGATAAGCGCTCGGCGAATGGCGATTTGCAGGGCGTTCGACCGGAGCAGGTCGCGGCCGCGCACGATGTCGTCGACGCCCATGTCAAGATCGTCCACGACCACCACCAGCTGGTAGGAGAACAGGCCGTCGGCGCGGCGCACGATGGTGTCGCCGACGTCGTGCGCCAGATTGAATTCCTGATGGCCGAACACTGCGTCATCGAATTGGACGGTTGCGTGCGGGTTTGTGTCGGCGGGCATGGCGATGCGCAGCGAATGGCGGTCGCCGTTGGCCAGCCGCTGCCGGACGGTATCCGGATTGCTGGCGATAAGCCGGCGGCACGTGCCGGGATACACCATGAAACGGTCGCCTTCCTGCGGTGCGGAGGCTGCGCGGATGTCGGCGCGCGAGCAGAAGCAAGGGTAAATCAGCGGGGTTGTGCCAGCGATTGCGTTGTTGGCTGCGCTGCCGACTGCGGGGGTGTGGTTGTTGCGCTCGTCAAACGGCGAATCGTATGCGTCGTCAATCGTCAGGTTTTCCAAGCAATGCAGCGCCTCACGGTACAGGTCGTGCCGAGCGGATTGGAACACCGGATCGCCGTCCCAATCCAAGCCAAGCCAATGCAGATCGTCCATCATCAGTTCGGCCGCGCCGGGCACCACGCGCGGTTCGTCGATGTCTTCGATGCGCAGCAGCATGCCGTCGCCGCGGCTGCGCGCGGACAGCCATGCTCCGAGCATCGCATAGATGTTGCCGATGTGCATGCGGCCTGATGGGGTGGGGGCGAAACGACCTGGCACGGGGTTCCTTCCTGTCGTTGGCGGGCGGTTCGGTGTTGCCGATGCGGAGACCGGTTGCGCCGATGCTTGCAACTGTACCTGCATCGGCGGCCGGAACGGCGGGTTTCGTGGGACGCGATTGTGGAATGCGTTGCTGGACGTGCCGTGACGTGCCATGCCGAGGTTGCAGCGTGCTCCGAAAACGTGCCGTCGCTGTGAGATATCTCACAGTGTGAGAAGGATATTTAGCGCATGGTGATACGGGCCGCGCGTTTCGTTTGGGGTGTGCGTAAGGTGGTGTGCGTCATCCGGTATTCTGGGTGGTGATTTCGGCAATTCGGTCTATGCGTTATCGGTATGGCCGGTCAAAAGGGGATTTACAAGGGGCGAATATGACGAAGCGACAGTTCAGTAGAGCGGAAATCGAATACCTGCGTACATTGCCGTCGATCGACGCGGTGACGGACAGCAGAATCACGTATGCGAGGGAATTCCAAATCGACTGCATGAGGCGGTATCTGCAGGGGGAGAAGCCAACTGCGATCTTCATTTCCGCGGGATTGAGCCCATCGGTCATCGGGCACAAGCGCATCGAACGCAATATCGCACGCTGGAAGCGTGACGAGGACATCATGCGCAAGGCGGCCGAAGAGCCGGAACCGCATGATACGGCTGTGGACAGCCACAATGCGATGTCGGAAGTACCGTTGGGCAAGATCCAATCGCTGGTATGCCAGGTGATGGTGTTGAGCGATCGCGTCGATAAATTGGAGCGTTTGGTGGAGGGGCTGCGCAAGGGGGATAAAATCTGAAAAAAAGTTTTCAGATTTATTGGTTTTTCCGGCGGTTCGCGCGCATTTATCTGATACATTAAATGTGCAGACGGAGTCTTTGAAGTCCCCCTTCTACTGCCGTCTAGTTTTATAGCCCGCGCGAATTTATGACCGCTTTATCGCTTCACTTCAGGTCATCGCGCGGGCTTCTTTATACGTTGTCGGCGGTTTTCTGGTAACACTGATATCGAAATATCAGCCGACATGCCGGAAACGGTGGTGCCGGCCGCGGACCGGCGGTCGAATGAACTTGCGAGAGGTGGACGATGACTGCATACATGGATCACAAGAACCTCGCCAACGAGGTGATCGACGATGCGCGCGCACGTGAGATCACGGACGGCGTGCATCGTGTGCTCGACCGCATCGCGGCCGCTGAGGAACAAGCCGGACGCGAAGCCGGCTCCGTGCGCCTGCTGGCCGCCACGAAGACGCGCGACATCGGCGAAATCATGGCTGCGATTGATGCCGGCGTGCGCATGATCGGCGAGAACCGTCCGCAGGAAGTGACGGCGAAGGCCGAAGGGCTGGCACGGCGATGCGCGGAACGCGGGTTTTCGCTGGGCGTCGCAGGCGCCACGCCGGATGCTGCGGCGGAGCATATTCCATTCCACCTGATCGGCCAGCTGCAAAGCAATAAAATCGGCAAAGTGCTGCCGGTGGTCGACACTATCGAATCGGTCGATTCAATCGATTTGGCAGAAAAAATTTCACGTAGAGCCGTGGCTCGCGGTATTACTGTCGGCGTGTTGCTGGAAGTCAACGAATCCGGCGAGGAATCGAAATCCGGTTGCGATCCGGCGCACGCCATCCGCATCGCACAGAAAATCGGCACGTTGGACGGCATCGAATTGCGGGGACTGATGACGATCGGCGCGCATGTGCACGACGAAACGGTGATTCGCCGCGGTTTCTCGCACCTGCGCAAGACCCGCGACCTCATCCTCGCATCCGGCGAACCGGGCACGGACCGTTGCCGGGAACTGTCGATGGGCATGACCGGCGACATGGAACTGGCCATCGCCGAAGGTTCCACCATCGTGCGCGTCGGCACTGCGATTTTCGGTGAGCGTGCGTTCATCTGAGCGCTTTCTTTGACTTTTTCTGTTTTTTTAAGGATTTGCGGGGCTCGTCCGCCTGGATTGCATTCGTCTGGCTTACATTCGTCCGGCTTACATTCCTCTGAAAAACGGCTTGTCTGAGCTGCGTTCCGCCGGTAGGTGGGGTGCTGCGCGGTTTGGTGCCAAAATTGCCGGTTTCGTGCCTGAAACCGTTGTCTTTCTAGGGGTAAGCCCTCCTATAGGGGGCAAGGGCATTCGTATGGTGGATGTGAACATGGGTGTGTTCGAAGGAGAAACCCATGTTTTGGTCTGCCTCTCGATTGATGAGTAAACCCGTCCGTCTGCTCGCCCGCAGGACGGATTCCTACGTGCATGCGCATACGGTGCTGCGTTCGCCCATGCGGCTGTTCGGTGCCGTGGCGGGCGCCTCGGCTGATTCCTATGATGCCGGTGATGATAACGATGGCATCGGCAATGGCGCCGGAGTCGGATCTGATGCCGATGCAGCTGCCGACAGTGGCCATGCCGGAACTGTTGCGTTCGCTGGAACGTCTGCTGGAACGTTCGCTGGAACGCCGTCGTTTTACGAGGCGATTGACATTGCCGATGTGGTTCGTGCGCGCAGGCTGCGGCGGATTCGTTTCATATTGGTGCGGTGCGTGTCCGTGCTGCTGATCGTGGGCGCGGTGGTGGTCGCGTCGTTGCCGTTCGCCATGCAGGCGCATTCCGCGCGGCGCTTGGCCGAGACATCCGATTCGGCGGCTCGCACGGTTGCCGGATGGCCGTATCCGATGGCGATGGAGGAGTTGGAACGGGCGCGCGCATACAATCGGCGGCTTGCCGTGGAAGGACAGCCGGTATTGGGCGAGGCGGCCGATCCGTTCACTACCAGACCGGCTGGCACTGCCGGAGATGCTGATGTCGCCGACGATTCGGCGCCTTCCGGCGGTTCCGGGCTTTCCGCGGCGGACACGGACGCGAACTATCAGGGCCTGCTGGATTCCGGCGCAGGCATCATGGGCACGGTATTGGTGCCCAAAATCGGCGTGGAACTGCCGATTCGGCATGGCACGTCCGAACCGGTGCTCGCCGTCGGTGCCGGGCATCTGTACGGCACTAGCCTGCCGGTCGGCGGCACTGACTCGCATACGGTGGTCACCGGGCATCGCGGCCTGGTCAAATCGTTGATGTTCACACGGCTCGACGAACTGCACGACGGCGATTTCATGTACATCAAAGTGATGGACGAGACGCTGGGATACGAAGTGGACCGAATCAGCGTGATCGAACCGGACGACGTCTCACGGTTGAAAATCGTGCCCGGCGAAGACCGGCTGACGTTGATGACCTGCACGCCATACGGCATCAACACGCATCGGCTGCTAGTCTCCGGGCATCGCGTCGCAATACCGCTGCCCGCGCCAGATCCGGCCGACGTGCGCGACGAACGTGCGACCGAACTGGGCGCGCTCGCCATGACCATCGTTTGCACGATGGGCGGCATGCTGTTGTGCTGCATGGTCGTGCGGTCGATGCGGCCCCGACACCGAATCATGCGGCACGCTTCCACCTGGCCGCGTAAAGGATAAGGGGGGAAGGCCGCGATTTTCGCGGGTCCGCACGTTCCCCGAACCCATCAATGGAGGGGACGGGTTTCAAAACGTTCATCCATAAGGTTCAAGGCATGGAGGCGCATAGGCAATTCGCCACAGCGCCATGAGAGATGGACATGTCATGAAGTGGATGAAGGACCCGCTTGCCGGCTTCATAAGCCGGTGTGGCGCGCGGATGGGAAAATTCACCGCATTGCTTGTCACGATTGCGATGCTGGCCGGCACCACGGGAGCCGGCGCGACCGCGTTCGCCGACGAAACGGTGACGGATGGCGGCAACGTGGCCGCCGAATCCGCAGCGAGCCAACCGGAATCGACACAACAATCCGATGCTGAAAACGCAGTCGGATCGGACGTTGCCGACATTGCCGGGCAAGATGTTGCCGGACAGTCCGCAACGGACGATGACGACGCACAATGCCTTACGGACGACGGCGAATCGCAGCAGCCATCGAACGAACAAGCGCAATCGCAACTGCAGTCGCAATCGCAACCGGAACAACCGTCGGAGACGATGCCGGAACAGCGGCAGCCGTGCGATAAGACGGAACAGCCGAATGAGCAGAAGGAGCAGGAACGGCAGGCGGTTAGGCAGCCGACGGCTGAGAACGCTGACGTACCTGCAAATGGTGCTGCACCGGCTCAAGACGGCGATCGAAACGACCATGCCGGCGAAAATCGCACGGATGCTGTGGCGAATGGCGATGCGGGCGCGACAGCCGATGACGGCAAAACCGGCGATGCGGACGATGCTGACAACGATGGCAACACTGCTGAAGATGCCGACGATGCCGAACACATCATGCGCGATCGCTTCACCTTCAATCGCAAAACCGTGATGCGTGCCGCGCGTAACGTCGCCGTGCCGCAGCCGGACCACACGAAAAGCATCACATACAACAACGGCGGCAAATACACGCTGAACCTCAACGTGGTGGGCAAGGATACCCGCGAAAGCCATGAGACCACGGAGAAAATCGAAGTGGTGCTCGTACTGGACACGTCCGGATCGATGAACTACTGCATGGACGGAAGCCAAAGAGGATGCAACAAATCGAATCCGAAGCGGTTGACGGCGCTGAAAGAAGCGGCGACCAGCTTCATCGACGCCACCGAGACCACCAACGACACCATCCAGGACGAAAACAGCAAAGTGCGAATCGCCATCGCTCAATTCGGGCAGACATCCGGCGTGGTGAGTTCCCTGACCAGCGATACCGCCGCTCTGAAATCATCGGTGAGCAGGCTGTCCGCCAATGGCGCGACCCCTGCGGACAAAGGCATGGCCGCCGCGCAGACGGCATTGCTGCGGGCAAGGCCAGGCGCGAAGAAAGTCGTCATTTTCTTCGCGGACGGTGTGCCGACCACGCAAAACGCTTTTAGCACAAGAGTCGCCAATAACGCCGTGACAACCGCGCTCGCCATGAAATCGGCCGGCACGCTCATCTACAGCATCGGCATCTTCGAAGGCGCCAATCCGGAGCAGCAATCGTTCGACAACTGGGAGAACGACCAAGCCAACCAGTTCATGCATGCCGTGTCCAGCAACTATCCGAACGCCACCGCGTACGACAAAGCCAATTGGGGTACGGGCGGCAACCTCGGCTACTACAAGGCCACCAACAGCGCGGACGATCTGACGAAGATCTTCGACGACATCCAGAAGGAAATCACCACGGGAAGCGCCTACAGCGGCGTCTCGATCGTCGACGAGCTGTCCGAATACGCGCAGGTCGATGGCGTTGTCTGGAACATGGCCAGCATGCGGAACTTCGGCGGAGCGACCTACTACCGGGTGACCGGCGGCGTGACGCTCAACGTGACGAATCTGCCTTCGGGGGCTACGCCTCCAGTGCTGGAACGTGATTACACATTGTGGTACAGCGACGCCGGCAACGGCAAGATCCGCGTCGAATTCGCCGGCGATTACGAGCTGCTGCACAACGCGACCTACACGCTCTCGTACGGCATAGTGCCAACCGACAGCGCCTACGCGCGGGTCAATATGGTCGACGGCGGCATCAACTACGACGCGACCGGCGACGCGGGCACCGGCACGACCTCCGCAGGAAAGCCGGGCTTCCGATCGAACGCGTCGGCGCAGGTCTGTTACACCTTCGACAAGCAGTCCGCCTGCGCGGCCTACCAGCATCCCGTATTGCAGGTGCCGTCCGCCAACGTGGTCGTGACGAAACATTGGGAAGGCGGAATGCCGGCGAGCGGAGCCACATTGCGCATCGATTTCATGCAGGGCGGCGCATCGAAGCTGGGCAAAGACCTTTCCGAAGATGACGAGCTGCCTACCGGCGAATGGCAGTACACATTCCGTGGCGTGATGGCAGGCGACTACACCGTCACGGAAGGCAACATCGCCGGCTATCACGCGAAAGGCAACGTCACCTCAGTGCCGATCAGCATCACCAGAGCCGACATGTGGAGCGCGTTCGACAAGGGACAGACCGCCACCTACGAAGCCTCGTTCACCAACGTGAAAGAGACGGTGGCCGTGCTGCCGCTGTCCGGCGCATCGGAAGGACGGACCTGGCTGGTCGTGGCCGGCGTCACGGCACTGGTGCTGCTGCTTGCGGGCATCGTCGGACTGGCTTTGATCGGGCGCGGACGGCCGTGACGGAACTGCCGGACGGCAATCGCAATTCTCTGATCGCAATCCGGCAATCGCAATTTTTCAATCACAACTAAAGAGCAACACAACTTACGAAACTTCCCATAAAACCAACCAATCGGCTGCGGTAACAAGGCCGACCAAACCAAGGAAGAGAGGTCTCTCATCATGAAGACGAGAAGGCTTTGTGCAGTAATCGCCGCGGCAGCAACGTTGCTGGGCGGTATGGCGTTCGGCACGGCCGGAGCGTACGCGGCCGGCAGCGCATCGATCGAAGTGCGGCATTCGCAGAAGGGGCACACCTACTCCGCGTACAAGTTCGCCTCGCTGACGGTGGACGGCGACGCCGTGCAGGTCGACACCGACGCCGATTGGGTGACTGCTGTGACCGACGCGGTGGCCGCCGCCAACAACAACATGGACCCCGTTGTCAGCATGCCCTCCGAATATGACAGCAATCCGGCCGCGTTCGCCGCAACCAAGACCGGCGATAACGACGCCGCCTGGTTCCGCACATTCGCGGCCTCGTTGGCGGTTGGCGATGGCGTCGTTGCCGACAAAACCGTTGCAGGCAACGGCGGTACGGCTGCCATCGGTTCGCTTGAAGAAGGCTGGTATCTCATCACCGATGTGGATGGAGAGGGTGGCCGAGGCACCAACGCCATCGTCGCCACCACGCTGAACGGCGTGGCCGCCACATTCAAAGTGAAGGGCGATCCGGCAACCGGCCAGGGCAAGATCAACGCTGTCGGCATGTTTGTGGCCAAGAACGAGAACGAGCCCGACCAGCCGGGCAAGACGGCCGATACGATTACCACCACTGAAGGCGTGAGCATTGGGCAGACCGTCGCCTACACCATCACGCTGGATATTCCGAACGCGGCCGAAGGCTACGACAAGTATCCGTACTTCGTGAAGGACGTGGCATCCAAGGGCCTGACGGTCAACAAGGACTTCAAGGCCGTTGTTCGAGCCGCGGATGGCACGGAAACGAATATGCCGTTCACCTACGTGACCGTTCCGACCGTTGGAGCCGACGGCAAGACCACCACCGTGCTGGAATTCGACTTGGCCAACAAGAGCGGCCAGCTGGTCATCACCTACACCGCCGTGGTCAACAAGGACATCATCGACATGGGCAACAAGGTTACCAACAAGGCGGCCGTGTCCCGTGACACCGAGGTGTGGAACACGCCGGTCGAATTCGACTCCTATACCGGGGGCTTCTCCTTCCACAAGTACGGTGTCGGAAGCGATGCCAATGGTCTCGCAGGAGCGAAGTTCCACGTGTTCGAGGGAACCGAGGTTTCGCAGACCCCGCTCAAGTTCATCAAGATTGTGGATGGCGAATACCGCCTTGCCGAAGCGAACGAGAACGGCGCTGTCGCGGATGTGGAAACCACCACCGGCGACGTGAAAATCATGGGCTTGAAGTCCGGCAAGTACACGCTGAAGGAAACCGGATTCGCGAGCGGCTATGCGAAGAACTTTGTGCCGATCTTCACCGTCGAACTAGCTGTGAACCAGGAAACCGGCAAGTCGACCTTCAAGCTGGTCGGCGCCAACAACCTCGGTCTGGCAAGCAGGCTTGACGAGGGCATGTCCGACAAGGCAATCCAGGTCAAGAACGTGAAGAACGTCACGCAGCTGCCGCTCACCGGCGCAATGGGCACCGCGTTGTTCACCATCGCGGCCCTGGTAATGGCCGGAGCCGGACTGGCGCTCGTGCTGCGCTTCCGCGAATCCGATACGCCGATGGTGGTCTGAGCGGGCCAGCAGACAGGCAACGGGGCTTGTTCGGGCGGGTGAGTCGTTGAGCGATCAACGGTTCACCCGCTTTTGTTGTGACGAATACGGGCGATTTAGGGTTTAGTACCGCCTGAAATGGTTGGAAAAACGCCATTCGTACCGGTATGATGGAACACGAAGCGAACAACGAATCGGATTGCGGCCTTGCATCGCAAACACGTATCGCAAACACGTATCGCAAACACGTATCGCAAGCGCGCATCGCAAACCGAATCGCAAGCCGAACAGGGGAATGGCATGACGGAGGCCATTCGACTGCCGTGCGGTGGAAGGGAGCCGCCGCACGCCAAGCCGAAAGGGAACATCATGTGCAACGGTGGGGGAGCGTTCAGTCCGGAAGAAGTCGAATATCTGCGCTCGCTGCCGGTGGTGGCCGAAGCGACGTCGCGACGCATCACCTACACGGAATCGTTCAAACACAACTGCATGCGCCGGTACCATGCGGGCGAATCGCCGGTCGAACTGTTCCGCGAAGCCGGACTCGACCCATCGCTGATCGGCTATAAGCGCATCGAACGTTGTTTCGCGCGCTGGCGCAAGATTGCCTGCCGTATGGGCACGGATCGGCTGGTATCGGTTGATGGGAATGGTGGAGTGGTGCCATCGGCGTCGGCGGATGTGGCGCCGTCGGCGGAATCTGCGGAGGTTGCTCGATCTGCGGTATCGCAGCCGGTGCAGCCAACGCAAACGACGGAAACGCAAAGCAATGCGACGCTGCCCGCGCCGCGCAACGCAGCCGAAGTCCCGATTCTGTCGGGAGGTGACGTGCGCGACCTGCTCATCGCCCAGCAGGTGCGCCGCATCGACGAGCTGGAACGCGAGGTGGCGGCGTTGCGGGCGGAACTGCATCGCAAATAATCGCAAAAATCGTAAAAAATGCGAGCAATCGGCATCGTCCGCAAAGCGACGCATGTCGAGAACGGCGGGCGTGGCGAGCGGGTAGACTTGCGGGTATGAGAATCGCACGTTTTACGCATAATGATGTACCGCAGTACGCCTTCGTTCAGACCGACAAGAACGACGGCAAGGACTATCTCGTGGCCTTGAACGGCTATCCGCTGTCCGGCCAGGCCGTCGAGCCGACCGGCGAGCGCTATCCGGTGGATGGTGACGGCATTCGTCTGCTGGCTCCGGTGATTCCGTCGAAGGTGTACGGTTTGGCGAAGAATTATGAGGCGCATGCGCAGTTCATGCATGAGGCCGGTCATTCCGATATCAAGCATGCGCCGGAGGATATGGTGATTTTCACCAAGCCGAGCACGTCGGTGATTGGTCCGGATGATCCGATTGTGATTCCGCTGTGTTCGAATGATATGAATTTCGAGCCGGAGTTGGCTGTGGTGATGGGTCGTATCGCCAAGAATGTGCCGGTGGAGCAGGCCATGGATTATGTGCTGGGTTTCACGTGCGTGAATGATGTGACGTTGCGTGATCTGCAGGGTCTTGATCCGACGTGGACGCGTGCGAAGGGTTTTGATACGGCGTGCCCGTTGGGTCCGTGGATTGTGACGCGTGACGATGTGGATTGGAAGGATGCGAAGATTTCCTTCACGCTCAACGGTGAGGATGTGCCGATGGCGTCGGGTACCACGGCGAATCTGATTCACGGCATTCCTGAGCAGATCGCGGCGATTACGAGTTTCACCACGCTGCTGCCGGGCGATGTGATTATGACGGGTACGCCGAACGCGTCGGGTCATCTGGATCCGGGTGACGAGGCGATCGTGCACGTCGAGGGCATCGGCGATCTGCGCAACGTGGTGGTGCGCGGCTGATTTTCGGCTTGCTGGCGGACTTTGGATTAGGCGGGTTTGCAACGTTTCGTGATTTCGTTACGTTGCTGCCCGCCTTTTTCGTATGTATTGCGATTGCCGGTGAGCGCTGGTGATTGTCGGTGACTGCCGTCCTGTGTCGAAAGACGGTTTTGAGAAACGCAAAAAGTTGAGTGTGTGGGACTCAAGTTTTGGGAATATAATGGCGATGAAGTCGGTTGAGCATATCAGACAACGACATATGCGTCCGAACGCCGGCCCGGTAGCGAAGGCCGGGCGGCCGGGCGCGAACCATGGAGGATGATATGGAACAGAAGTTCACGCAGATGGCGCAGGAAGCGCTTTCGGACGCCGTTCAGAACGCGGCGGCGCTGGGCAATCCGCAGGTAGACACCCTGCACCTGCTGGACGCGATGCTGCGTCAGGAAAACAGCATGGCCCGCGCGCTCATCGAAGCGGCAGGCGGCAACGCGCAAAACGTGAGCGCCGAAGTGCATCAGGCGATGCAATCGCTGCCGAGCGCCAGCGGATCGACCACAACGCAGCCGGACGTCAGCAGGCAGCTGTCGGCGGTGCTATCGCAAGCCGAAAAAGAAATGCAACGGAGGGGAGACGAGTACGTCACCGTCGACCTCATGCTGGTCGCAATCGCGGCCGCGAAACCTAATCAAAGCGCGGACATCTTGGAAAAGAACGGTCTTACCGCGGATAAGCTGCGTAACGCCCTGACCGCCGCGCGCGGCAGCGACCGCAAGGTGACCAGCGCCGACGCGGAAGGCTCGTACAAGGCTTTGGAGAAGTACTCCACCGATTTGACGGCCGCCGCGAAGGAAGGCAAGCTCGACCCGGTGATCGGCCGCGACCAGGAAATCCGCCGCGTCATCCAGATCCTGTCCCGCCGTACCAAGAACAATCCTGTGCTGATCGGCGAGCCTGGCGTCGGCAAAACCGCCGTCGTCGAAGGCCTGGCGCAGCGCATCGTCGCCGGCGACGTGCCGACCACCCTGCAGAACAAGAAGCTTATCTCGCTTGACCTGGGCTCCATGGTGGCTGGTTCCAAGTACCGTGGCGAATTCGAGGAACGTCTGAAGAGCGTGCTTGAGGAGATCAAGAAGGCCGACGGGCAGATCATCACCTTCATCGACGAGATCCACACCATCGTCGGCGCGGGCGCGGCCGAAGGCTCCATGGACGCGGGCAATATGCTCAAGCCCATGCTGGCCCGTGGCGAACTGCGCCTGATCGGCGCCACCACACTGGACGAATACCGTGAGAACATCGAAAAGGATCCGGCGCTCGAACGTCGTTTCCAGCAGGTGTTCGTCGGCGAGCCGAGCGTGGAGGACACCGTCGCCATCCTGCGCGGCATCGCGCCGAAGTATGAGGCCCACCACAAGGTGACCATCGGCGACGACGCGCTGGTCGCGGCGGCAACCCTGTCGAACCGCTACATTTCCGGACGCCAGCTGCCGGACAAGGCCATCGATCTGGTGGACGAGGCCGCAGCGCACCTGCGCATGGAACTCGACTCCTCGCCTGAGGAAATCGACGAACTGCGCCGCCAGGTGGACCGTCTCAAGATGGAGAAGTCGTACCTGCTGGGCAATCCGAAGAACGACAAGGCCGCGGAAAAGGCCGAAGCGGAACTGGACGACAGCGCCAAGGACCGTCTCGCCGATTTGAACCAGGAAATCGCCGACAAAAGCGAAAAGCTCAACGGGCTGAAAGCGCGTTGGGACGCCGAAAAGAACGGCCACAACCGTATCGGCGACCTGCGCAAGAAGCTCGACGAGCTGCGTACGCAAGCCGAAAAGTACGAGCGCGAAGGCGACCTGGCGAAATCGTCAGCCATCAACTACGGCGAAATCCCGGCCATCCAGAAGGAAATCGCCCAAGCCGAGAAGAACGAGGCGGAATCGGGCGGAGCCGACAATGCCAACGCCGACGTGCCGATGGTCCCCGACCGCGTCGACGCCGACTCCATCGCCGAAATCGTCTCCGACTGGACCGGCATCCCCGTGGGCCGTCTTATGCAGGGCGAAAACGAGAAGCTCCTGCACATGGAGGAGTACCTCGGCAAGCGCGTGATTGGCCAGAAGGAAGCCATCCAAGCGGTTTCCGACGCCGTGCGTCGCTCGCGTGCCGGCATCTCCGACCCGAACCGTCCGACCGGATCGTTCCTGTTCCTCGGCCCCACCGGCGTGGGCAAGACCGAACTGGCCAAGGCGCTCGCCGACTTCCTATTCGATGACGAGAAGGCCATGGTGCGCATCGACATGAGCGAATACATGGAGAAGGCCTCCGTGTCCCGCCTGATCGGCGCCGCGCCGGGCTACATCGGCTACGAAGAGGGTGGCCAGCTTACCGAAGCCGTGCGTCGCCGTCCGTATTCGGTGGTGCTGTTCGACGAGGTGGAGAAGGCCAATCCGGAAGTCTTCGACGTGCTGCTGCAGGTGCTTGACGACGGTCGCCTGACCGACGGCCAGGGCAGGACCGTGGACTTCAAGAACACGATTCTGATCATGACCTCCAACCTGGGCTCGCAGTTCCTCGTCAATCCCGACATGGACGCGGACGCCAAGAAGAAGGCCGTGATGGACGCCGTGCACATGCAGTTCAAGCCGGAATTCATCAACCGTCTGGACGAACTGGTCATGTTCCACCCGCTGACCCGCGAGGAGCTCGGCGGCATCGTGGACATTCAGGTCGCGCAGGTGTCCGCACGTCTGACCGACCGCCGCATCACGCTCGACGTGACCGATTCGGCGCGCGAATGGCTTGCCAACACCGGTTACGATCCGGCGTACGGCGCACGTCCGCTGCGTCGCCTGGTGCAGACCGAAGTCGGCGACCAGCTTGCCCGCATGCTGCTGGCCGGCGAAGTGCACGACGGCGACACCGTGCTGGTGGACCAGACCGGCGGCGACCACCTGGAGCTGTCCGCGTGGGCCGCGGACCAGCTGGAGGATATGGGCGAGGAGAAGACGGACGATTCCGCCGACGTCCCGAACCCGGCTGAGTGACGATTATCGATTGGTTACCTGTCGGTCGTAAGCCTGCAATACCAGGCCTGCGACCGACAGCACGGTCGAACCGAGCAGTATGGCGATCGCCAGCTTCGGTTGCACGCCGAACGCCAGCCACAACGCGCACGTCCACACCGCGACCACGATCGTCACCGACGTGGTGATCTGCAGCACACGTGCGCGGATCGCATGACCTACCACAGCGCGGAAGAGCAATTCTTCCGCGCTTTTTTCTTGCGTTGGCTCAGGGGATTTCGCTTGAGATCGCGCCGATTCTGTTGATTCTGTTGACTGTGCCGATTGCGCCTTTTCTGTTTCTGCCGTCTGCTGCGCGGTCATCGCGTGTTGCCGGACAAGCGTGCCAGCCAGCGAAAGCGTCGCGACCACGCCGACGAACGCGAAATACGGATCGCGCGAGCCGGCCGGGAAAATCCACGACACCACGCACAGCAGCAGGCTGTACGCGTAAACAATCGCCATGCCAAGCGAAACCAGCGAATCGCCGTTCGGACGTCGCCGCTGCAATGCGGGCAGGCCGCGGTGGTGAATCGGCGCCGCGCAATAGAACATGACCGGCGTGATGACGATGGCGTGCGGCCACGGATTCGTCAGCCAGCCCGGCATGGCGATTTTGGCCAGCGCCAGTAATGTGATGACGAACGTTGGAATGGTCAGGATAAGCGCGATGACGAGGCGCTTGCCGAGGTGGTCGGTGGGTTGTCCGTCGATGTCGGATGTCGATTCGCCGTCTGCCGTCACTTTGCCGTCTATCGTCACTCCACCGTCGGTTGTGTGGGATGGGTCGGCAAATCCGCCGTCCGTCCGCAGCGGAATCGCCTGGCGTGCGTCCGAGCTTGGAAACAGCCGCAACAACGCCCAGGTGGCGATGGATGCGGCCACAATCGACACGGCCGCCAAAAACAGATCGAATCCCATAGTGTCCCTTCGTGTTGGGCTGATGCATTTCGCGTTCGGCTGATTTCAGCATAGTGCACGGTTGTGTGGCATGCGGTCGGTCTTGCGAATGAATGTGGATGCGTGGATTGATGTGTTCCTGATGACGTGATACCATCGAACGTATGTTCGACAATCCTGTGTTTGTAGTGATATTGCTGGTGATCGTGGCCGCGCTTGGAGCGGCCGCGGGCTTCTTCGCGGGACGTACCAAGGGGCAGGACATGGCCCGCGGCGCGAAGGAATCCGACCTGAACGAGGCGAAGGCGCAGATTGAGGCGGATCGTCAGGGTATCAGCGAACTTAACGCGGCGGTGGTGCAGTACCGTACGCAGGCGGAAGGGCTCGGCCAGCAGCTGACGTATCTCAAATCGCAATTGGCACAGGCCCAGCGTGCCGAGGAATTGCGTGTGGAACGTGAGCGGCGGCGAGCCGCCGAGGAGGCGGAACGTCGGCAGGCCGAAGGCGAGAAGAAGCTGCAGGAGCAAAGCAAAGTGCTGTCCGCGTTGGCTCCTGTGCAGAAGAACCTTGACGCGTTGCAGGCGAAGGTCGCGCAGATTGAAGAGGGGCGCAAGCATGAGATGGGTGCGCTCGGCGAGCAGCTCAAGGGCCTTGGTGAACAGCAGGCGCGATTGGACCGTGAGACGAGCGCCCTGTCGTCTGCTTTGCGCAACAACAAGGTGCGTGGCGCGTGGGGCGAAGCACAGTTGCGCAACATCGTGGAATCGGCCGGTCTGCTGGAACATGTCGATTTCGATACCCAAGTGGTGGTCACCGATGCCGAGGGGCGTACGCAGCGGCCGGACATGGTCATTCACATGCCGGGCGGCAAAACCATTCCGATCGACGCGAAGGCGCCATACGCCGACTACCAGCGCGCATGCGAGATTCCAGACACCGCCTCACCGGAGGGACTGGCCCGCAAGAACGAGCTGCTGCATTCCCATGCCAAAGCGGTACGAGACCATGTGAAGACCCTGGGAGACAAAGCCTACTGGAACGCGTTCAGCGATGCTCCGGATTTCGTGATCGCGTTCATCCCCAACGAATCGTTGCTGCAGGCCGCGTTGGAAACCGACCCGACACTGATGGACGACGCATTCGCGCAGAAAGTCGCGCTGACCTCGCCGATCACCCTATGGGCGGTGCTCAAATCCGTGGCATACGCATGGCAGCAGCAAAGCCTGACCGATGACGCGAAAATGCTGTTCGACCTGTCCCGAGAGCTGTACGAACGGTTTGCAGTATTGGGGGAGCGGGCCACCAAACTGGGTTCCGCCATCACCAAAACGGTCGGCGCATACAACTCGTTCGCCGCGTCGCTCGAATCGCGCGTGCTGGTCACCGCGCGCAAACTGCAACGCGTCGACCAAAGCAAGGTCATCGGCACCGTCGACATGATCGCGCCCGAAAAAGGGGATATCCGCGAGTTGTCCGCTCCCGAGACCAACGCCGAATAACCATGTTTATCGCTCATAAATCACCCATACCGCACGGTGAATGACGAGCCGAAAGGATAGGCTGGAACCATGACCGAAGAGAACACTTTCCGCAAGACGACACCGGTTCCGACGCATGATTCCGCTGCGGGCCAGTCTGTTTCCGCTTCGACGGAATCCACCGTCGATTTCGCCATGCTCGAACCTCGCGACCAGCTCAAGACGCTGCTGCAGGCCGAAATGAAGGACAAGCCTTTCTCGGAACTCTCCTCCGTGCTGTTCGACCATCGTGGAGCCTCCATCGTCGGCCATATCCTGCTCGACACGTTGGAGGAAGCCGGCTATTCCGTCGACGATTTCGACGCGGTCGGCGCATTGACCGCCGCGGCCGTGCCGCTGGTCTCCGCCATGATCCAGGCCGCCGCCTCCCGTGGTGAGGATTTGGACGGTTTCGTCATGGACTTCGTCTATCCGTCCATCAAGGGTCCGTCGATTGCCGGCAAACGCGTGGTGCTGATCGACTCCTGGCTGTCTGAAAAATCGTATGTGCAGACCTCATCGCTGGTCACCCTGCGCAACGGCAACGAGCTGAGCCTCGACTTCTCCGTGGTGGAGAACGAAGGCGCCAAAGTGCTGGCCGTTGCCTCGCTGATCGGCGGTGTCGACATGGTCGACCCGACCATCAAGGTCATCAACCCGGTCACTTCGGAGGAATCCGAACTGCCGTTCGTCGAAGTGTTCAAGGAATCCGAACTCCACTGAACACCGAGTTTCCCGCCGACCGACCGCAAACATATCTGCCGTTGACGTCGTCGAATGTGCGATGACAAGCATGATGATGCATACGGATGCGCGGGCCTTTGACATATTTGTATTGCTGTTCCTATGAAGGGGAGAACGTGCACGATCCCAATCCCATCGATGTTGCCGCACAGGCATCCGGCGAACCGACGTTCCGCGAGGTCGGCGTAGGACCGTGGTCGCAAACCCATCCAGGCGAACCACGCCCGGACGATGCGTCATCCCCCAATTACGACATCCGCTTCGACTCCACCCTGCTCGACGAAGGCGACCGCCGCAACGTGCTCGACCGCTACCGCTACTGGACGGTCGCGGCCATCAAAGCCGACCTGGACTCCCGCGGGCGCCACGATTTCGAAGTCGCCGTGGAGAACTGGACCCACGATTTCAACATCGGCTCCATGGTGCGCACCGCCAACGCGTTCCAAGCGCGCCGCGTGCACATCGTCGGCCCGCACAAATGGAATCGCAAGGGCGCGCTCATGACGGAGCTGTACCAGCACGTCGAAAACCATCCATCCATAACGGAACTCGTCGAATGTTGGAAACTGCGCATCGCCGGCGAAATCGCCGCCGCCCAATCGCAAGCCGCCGCCATCGCCTTCCATATGCGTGGCTCCGCAGCCGCGACGGATGGCACTTCCGGCACTGCCCCGAACACAGGCGAAACCATGGCCCAACTGGAAGCCTTGGACGCGAAAATAGCAGAACTGCAAGCCGCCCGCGTCATCGCGCTCGACATCATTCCCGGCGCGGTGCCCATGGAAACCTACCATTTCCCCGAACACTGCCTCATGCTTTTCGGCGCGGAAGGCCCGGGCCTGTCCGAAAAAGCGCTCGAACTGGCCGATGACGTGGTCTACATCTCCCAATTCGGCTCGGTCCGTTCCATCAACGCCGGCGCCGCCGCCGCGGTCTCCATGCACGCCTGGATCGCCCAGCACGCCGCGCCGCAAGCCTGATCGCGCCATCGGCACGCGGCAAGAAAAGCCGTTAAGCGTCGCTTTGCCGCAATAGCGGATGCGTGCTCGCCGACCAGGCGACGGAACGGCCGTCGAACGGATGGCGGCCAGTCGCGGCCGGGTTGCGAACGGGGCACGAAATAGGGCACACGCTCGTCACACAGACGCGTTACTGTTAGGGTCATGCCTACTTTCACCAAAGAAGAAATCGTGCATTTGGGCGATCTGGCCCGAATCGCACTCACGGACGAGGAAATCACCCGTCTGCAGGGCGATCTGAACGTCATCGCCGAATCCATCAACAAGGTCCAGGAAGTCGCCACCGACGACGTGGAACCGACCGCGAACCCGGTCCCGCTGGAAGCCTACCTGCGTCCGGACGTCCCCGAGACCCCGCTGACCCAGGCCGAAGCCACCGCAGGCGCCCCGGTCTCCGAGGCCGGCATGTTCGTCGCACCGCGCATTCTGGGACAGGAGTGATATGAGCACCACCGAACTCGTCAAGCTTTCCGCCGCCGAGATGGCGGCCAAGATCAAGGCCAAGGAAGTTTCCAGCCGTGAGCTGGTCGAAGCCCACCTTGCGGTCATCGAATCCGCCGAACCGAGCGTCAAGGCCTTCCTGAAGGTCTCCGCCGACCAGGCCCTCGAACAGGCCGACGCCTTCGACGCCAAGTCCGATGAGGACAAGGCGCAGATGCCGGAACTCGCCGGCGTGCCAATCGCCATCAAGGACATGATCGTCACCAAGGGCATCGAAACCACCGCCGCATCCAAGATCCTCGAAGGCTGGGTGCCGCCATACGACGCCACCGTCATCGAGAAGCTCAAGACCGCGGGCATGCCGCTGTTGGGCAAGACCAACCTCGATGAATTCGCGCAAGGCTCCTCCACCGAGCACTCCGCCTACCAGACCACCCACAATCCGTGGGATACCGAGCGCGTGCCGGGCGGTTCCGGCGGCGGTTCCGCAGCCGCAGTGGCCGCATTCGAAGCTCCGCTCGCCCTGGGTACCGACACCGGCGGCTCCATCCGCCAGCCGGGCTCGCTGACCGGTACCGTCGGCGTCAAGCCGACCTACGGCGGCGTCTCCCGTTTTGGCGCGATCGCCATGGCCTCCTCGCTCGACCAGATCGGCCCGTGCTCCCGTACGGTGCTCGACTCGGCCCTGCTGCAGGAAGTGATCGGCGGACACGACAAGCGCGATTCCACCTCCATTCCGGAAGGCCCGCGTCCGATGGTCGCCGCAGCCCGCGAAGGCATGAAGCGCGATCTGAAGGGCCTCAAGGTCGGCCTGATCAAGGAGCTCGGCGGCGAAGGCTTCCAGCCGGGCGTCATGGCCCGCTTCAACGAAGGCGTCAAGAAGCTTGAGGAAATGGGCGCGGAGGTCATCGAAGTGTCCCTGCCGCACCTGCCGTACTCCCTCGGCGCCTACTACATCATCATGCCGTCCGAGGTCAGCTCCAACCTGGCCCGTTACGATGGCATGCGCTACGGCCTGCGCGTCATGCCGCCGGCAGGCGTTCCGCAGACCGCCGCCAACATGATGGCCTACACCCGTGAGGCCGGCTTCGGCGACGAAGTCAAGCGTCGTATCATCCTCGGCACCTACGCCCTGTCCGCCGGCTACTACGATGCCTGGTACGGCTCCGCGCAGAAAGTCCGCACCCTGATCATCGACGACTTCAAGAAGGCCTTCGAAAAGGTCGACGTGCTCGTCGGCCCGACCAGCCCGGTCACCGCCTTCAAGTTCGGCGAGAAGACCGAGGACCCGATGGCCATGTACGCCATCGACATCACCACCATTCCGGCCAACCTCGCCGGCGTGCCGGCAATGAGCATCCCGGCCGGCCTGAGCGACGACGGCCTGCCGGTCGGCTTCCAGTTCCTCGCCCCGCAGCAGCGCGACGAGGTCATGTACAAGCCCGCCGCCGCTCTCGAAGCGGCCCTCGAGGAAAGCTGGAACGGCCCGATCTGGCAGTCCCTGAAGACCCCGTGGCTCGACGGACTGGACAAGTAGGAAGCATCGGAGGAAAGAAAACAAAATGGCTGAAAAGTTGATGAAGTACGCCGATGCCGTCAAGAAGTTCGACCCGGTCATCGGTCTGGAAACCCACGTGGAGCTGTCCACCACCACGAAGCTGTTCTGCCCGGCCGAAGTCCACTTCGGCGGCGAGCCGAACACCCAGCTCACCCCGGTGAGCCTCGGCCTGCCGGGCTCCCTGCCGGTGGTCAACAAGACCGCCGTCGATTACGCGATCAAGCTGGGTCTCGCCCTGCACTGCGAAATCGCCGAATGGAGCCAGTTCGCCCGTAAGAACTACTTCTACCCGGACATGCCGCGCGATTACCAGATCTCGCAGTATGACAAGCCGACCAACGGCAACGGCTACCTCGACGTGGAGCTTGAGGACGGCACCATCTTCCGTGTGCCGATCGAGCGCGCCCACATCGAAGACGACGCCGGCAAGAACACCCACGTCGGTGGCGCTGACGGCCGTATCGAAGGCGCCGACCACTCGCTGGTCGACTACAACCGCGCCGGCGTGCCGCTGATCGAAATCGTGACCAAGCCGATCGAAGGCGCAGGAGACCGCGCCCCCGAAATCGCAGGCGCCTACATGCGCGCCATCCGCGACATCGTGCGTGCGCTGAACATCTCCCATGCCCGCATGGAGCAGGGCAACATGCGCGCCGACGTGAACGTGTCGCTGCGCAACAGCCCGTCCGATCCGTTCGGCACCCGTTCCGAAACCAAGAACGTGAACTCGTTCCGTGGCATCGAGAAGACTATCCAGTACGAGATCCGCCGCCAGGCCGCCATCCTTTCCGAAGGCGGCGAGATTCTGCAGGAGACCCGTCACTGGGACGAGGCCTCGCAGACCACCGCCGGCGGCCGCGTGAAGTCCGACGCCGACGACTACCGCTACTTCCCGGATCCGGATCTGGTGATGCTGCACATCACCAAGGAGCACATCGAGGAGATGAAGGCCCAGATGCCGGAAATGCCTCGTGAGCGCCGCAACCGCCTGAAGGGCGAGTGGGGCTTCAACGATCTGGAGATGCGCGACGTGCTCAACGCCGACGCTCTGGACCTGCTCGAGGACACCGTCAAGGCCGGCGCTTCCGCCTCGGGCGCCAAGAAGTGGTGGCTGGGCGAGCTGTCCCGCGAAGCCAACAACAAGGGCGTGAGCCTTGAAGAGCTGCCGATCACCCCGGCCGACGTCGCCGAGGTCGAGAAGCTCATCGCCGACGGCAAGCTCAACGACAAGCTCGCCAAGCAGACCGTCGCAGGCGTGCTCGCCGGCGAAGGCACTCCGGACGAGGTCGTCAAGAAGCACGGCTTCCAGGTCGTTTCCGACGACGGCGCGCTCGAAAAGGCCGTCGACGAGGCACTCGCGGCCAGCCCGGACATCGTCGAGAAGCTCAAGAGCGGCAACATGAAGCCGATGGGCGCGATTATCGGCGCTGTCATGCGCGCCACCCGCGGCCAGGCCGACGCGAAGGCCGTCACCAAGATCGTGATGGGCAAGATCAAGTGACATTCCGGCGATTGCCGAACGTTGCCTGATTGATGGCATCGAAAGGCGTGCGTTTTTGCGATGAGAGGAATCGTAAAAACGCACGCCTTTCTGCATTTTGTTGCTTTTTATCTGCTTTTACATGCCTTTTCGTACGATTCACGCGTCGGCTGGGGAGGTTTCACGGGGATTTTGCCTAACAAAACTCCCAGCTGGCGTTCAGTCGGGTACAATACCGTCGGTATGGGTGTGGCGAGGGACCGCGCCGAGAAACATAGGAAACGATAATCATGTCAGAGTACGCTGAAACCACAGCGAAGGAACAGACGACGGACCAGCGGGCGAGGGAGCTGCCGGAACGCATCGTCATTCCGCCCATCAAGGGCGAGATGGTGCACTTGCGCCCTGCCACCATCGACGACATCGCACGCATGGAGGTCATTGAGGCGTACGTCGGCGCATCCGGCATCACCGGCAAGGACCGCGTGGCCGAACGTGGCGCTGTGAACGCGTGGGTGCGTCGTTCCGTGGCATGGTCCAATGGCGAAAAATCGAACGAATCCGGCGTGGGGGATCCGGAATCTCGTCGTACCATCGCATGGTCCATCGTCACCGAAGCCGACCATGACGGCGACGGCGAGCTTGACGCGGCCTCTTCCGACAACGTGATCGGCATGATCTTCCTCATCGACATCGACGGCTGGGCACGTTCCGCCCGCATCCAAGTGGTGCTCGGCAAGGACTACCGCGGCCGCGGCTACTCGCGAGACATCATGCCCCGCGTGATGACGTACGGCTTCGCGCCGGAACCGGCGGGCCTCGGCATGCACCGCATTTGGGTGGCCGTGCCGGAACAGAACACGCGTTCCGTATCCGTCTACCAGTCGCTCGGCTTCGTGCCGTCCGGCCGTTCGCGCGATGCCCTGTGGAACGCGTCGGAGAACCGTTACCAGGACCTCATCGTCATGGACACGCTCGTCGACGAATTCGACCCGATCCGCTCGCTCGACGCGTTCGGCATGCACGTGATCGAAGACAATCCGGGCGTCAAGGAGGCGTTGAGCGCCCGCGAACACTCGATCGCCATCCAACTCAACTCCGTACATAAGGGCGATGCGGACGATGCCGCAGCGGCAGGCCAGAGTGGAGACACTGCGCAGACCTCCGCCGACGAGACGTCTGCCGCGCCATCGCAGGAATCGCAGCCGAACGAAGCATCCGGAACGGCGAAGACGGACCAGAAGGCCGGCGATGCCGACAACAACTGGCCGTACAGCTCGGATGAGCGCAAAACCTCGAAGGATGCTTGGTGGCGCACGCTTGGACGTGGCCGCAAGCGCGACACGGAAGGCAGACGATGAGCGCCGAGGACCTCGACAACTACGAAACCGACGCCGAGCTGTCCCTATACAAGGAATACCGCGACGTCATCAAACTGTTCACCTACGTTGTGGAGACCGAGCGCCGCTTCTATCTGGCCAACAAGGTCGATTTCAACGTGCGTTCCGCCGGCCAGGACGTCTACTTCGACGTGCGGCTGACCGACGCGTGGGTGTGGGACGTCTACCGTTCCAGCCGTTTCGTCAAGAACGTGCGCATCGTCACGTTCAAGGACGTGAACGTCGAGGAAGTGCAGAAAACCGACATCGACATTCCCGACAGCATGTAGCGGACCTACGGAAAACCAGTCTTCGGCGGAAGCCGTACGGCTGGTTTTCCTTCTATCAGGGCGATTGCTGTCGGACTTGGCGGTGATTTTGTGTGTATGCGCACAGGTGCGCTGTGCGTTTCCCTACCTTCGGGTAGAATATCTTCGATTTTGTTTGTAAGGAGACTTCAAAGTGACGCAAAAGCAATCCGTGGTCATCATCGGTGGCGGCCCTGCCGGCCTGACTGCCGCTTGGGAGCTCGTCAAGGACGGTGGCTCCGAACAGTACGACGTGACCGTGCTGGAAGCCACCCGCGAATTCGGCGGCATCTCCCGCACCGTCAAGCATGACGGCAATCGTATGGATATCGGCGGCCACCGCTTCTTCTCGAAGGACGACCGCATCATGGACTGGTGGAAGGACGTTCTGCCGCTGCAGGGCGCACCCAGCTATGATGACAAGAAGCTCCACCGCGAGCATGATATGGAGCCGGGCGGCCCGGATCCGGAAATCGAAGACAAGGTGATGCTCAAGCGCCACCGCGTGTCCCGCATCTACTGGAACCGCCACTTCCTCGACTACCCGATTTCCCTGAGCGCCAACACCCTGAAGGCCATGGGCTTCAAGCTCACCATGGTCGCCGGCTTCAGCTACCTGAAGTCCATGGTGCACAAGCTGCCGGAAACCAACCTGGAGAACTTCTACATCAACCGTTTCGGCCGTAAGCTCTACTCCATGTTCTTCGAGGGCTACACCGAGAAGCTGTGGGGCCGTCACCCGTCCGAAATCTCCGCCGACTGGGGTGCGCAGCGCGTCAAGGGCCTGAGCATCATGGGCGTGCTGAAGAACGCCTTCCAGAAGCTCCTGCCGAAGAAGCGCGACAACTCCGAAGTCGAAACCTCCCTCATCGAGGAATTCTGGTATCCGAAGCTTGGCCCGGGCCAGCTGTGGGAAACCGTCGAATCCAACTGCGAAGCCGCCGGCGTGAAGGTCATCACCGACGCCAATGTGGTGGAAATTCGCCAGAAGGACGGCAAGATCGCATCCGTCGTGTACGAGGATTCCGAAGGCAACCGCACCGAAATGGCCGCGGACGACTTCATTTCCTCCATGCCGGTCAAGGACCTTGTCAACGCCGTGGACGCCTCCGACCAGCCGGCTCCGAAGGATATGACCGAAATCGCCAACGGCCTGCCGTACCGCGATTTCGTCACCGTCGGCCTGCTCGTCAAGCACCTGCGCCTGACCAACACCACCGACATTCCGACCCTCGGCAACCCGCCGATCGTGCCGGATTGCTGGATTTACGTGCAGGATCCGGGCTACAAGGTCGGCCGTCTGCAGATCTTCAACAACTGGAGCCCGTACCTGGTCAAGGACGTCGACAACACCGTGTGGATCGGCCTCGAATACTTCTGCGAGGAAGGCGACTCCTTCTGGAACATGACCGACGAGGAAGCCACCAAGTTCGCCATCCAGGAGCTCACCCGCATGCAGGTCATCAACGGCCCGCAGGACGTGCTCGACTCCCACCGCGAACGCGTCAAGAAGGCTTACCCGGCCTACTTCGACACCTACGACCGCATGCCCGAACTCGTCGACTACCTCGACTCCTTCGGCAACCTGTACTGCGTTGGCCGTAACGGACAGCACCGTTACAACAACATGGACCACTCCATGGCCACCGCCATCGAAGCCGTCAAGGACATCAAGAGCGGCGAAACGTCGAAAGACAACGTGTGGTCGGTCAACACTGACAAGTCCTACCACGAAGAAAAGTAGAAAAATAAATAACGCGTGCGCATACGCCCTTTCTCCGGCGCTCGACGTACCTTTGTGCGCCTTCGGCCTCAGACGGGCGTCTTCGCACGCGTTATTTATTTTTCGCAGCGTAACTTTGATCAAGCCCATGCTTTTTGGCATGGGCTTTTTCATTGCGATTTTTATTGCGATTGCGCGGTGCGCGAACCGCACGGGTGGACCGCGCGTGCCCGCTTTGCGTTGGTCTGGGTTGCGTTGTATGGTTAGGACAGTTCGAAAACCGCGATGTTTCGCGGCGGACTTTTCATTCGACGGAAATTTTCCGCAATTCTTTTTTGCAGCTGTCGCGGGCGCATGCCTGTGGAAGCCAAGGAAAGGCAACTACCAGTGGCAACAAGCCCTAATCTCGATGATATGAAACTGCCCGAGCTCAAGGAGCTCGCCAAGCAGATGGGACTTCGTGGTGTCTCCACCATGCGCAAGACCGAACTGATCGCAACACTTCAAGCCGCCCGTTCCGGCGGCCAGGCTCCGGCCGGCGTCACCGTGCGCGCGCCAAAGTCCGCTCCCGCCGCAGACGCTGAGGTCAAATCGGCAAAGGACAAGAAGGCCGATGAAGCCAAGCAGGAGGAACGCCCCGTCCGTGTCAAGCAGGCCAAGTCCGCGGAATCCTCCGAAGTCACGGATGCCGTGGCAGCGGTGGACGCGTTGAAGCCGAACGATGAAGCGCCGAAGCGTCGTCGCCATCGTGACGCCGAAGCCGGCGCCGACCTGCTCGCCGAACTGGGCCTTGACGATGCCGCTCCGAAGCAGGATGACCGCCGTCGCCGTCGTGATGACGACCGTAGGGACGATTTCGAGCCGCGTCGCCGACGTCGCGTGGCGGACGGGCCGAAGAGCGAAGACGTCGTGCGCGACCTTGATGACATCCTCGCCACGTTGCCGTCGCAGGAAGACGCCGACGATGATAAGCGTCGCGACGAGACCGAAGACAACGAATACCGTCACAGCCGTGGACGCAACGATCGCCGTGGCCGCCGTATGCGTGGCCGTGACCGCGATTACGACGAGCGTGACGAGCGTCGCGGCAGGGGCGATCGCAATGATCGCAACGACCGTAACGATCGCGCCGACCGCATGGACCGCAACGCCAACCGCGACCAGCGCAACGATCGTATGGATCGCGCCGACCGCGACCAGCATCGCGACGAGCCGAAGGAAGACCTCGTGCCGGTCGCCGGCATCGTCGACGTGCTCGACTCCTACGCGTTCGTGCGTACGTCCGGCTACCTGCCGGGACCGAACGACGTGTATGTCTCCATGGGCCAGGTCAAGAAGTACGGCCTGCGCAAGGGCGACGCCGTGCACGGCTCCATCCGCGCCCCGCGTGAAGGCGAACGTCGCAACCAGCGTCAGAAGTTCGTGCCGCTGCAGTCCATCGACTCCATCAACGGCATGAGCGTCGAGGAAGCGCAGCATCGTCCGCAGTTCAGCAAGCTCACCCCGCTGTATCCGCAGGAACGCCTGAAGCAGGAGACCACGCCGAACAAGCTCACCGGCCGCCTCATCGACATCGTGGCGCCGATCGGCAAGGGCCAGCGTGGCCTGATCGTGTCCCCGCCGAAGGCCGGCAAGACCATCACCCTGCAGAACATCGCCAACGCGATCGCCACCAACAATCCGGAAGTCCACTTGATGGTCGTCCTCGTGGACGAACGTCCGGAGGAAGTCACCGACATGGAACGCACGGTGCAGGGCGAGGTCATCTCCTCCACCTTCGACCGTCCGGCCTCCGACCACACCACCGTCGCCGAACTGGCCATCGAACGCGCCAAGCGTCTCGTGGAGCTCGGCCAGGACGTGGTGGTGCTGCTCGACTCCATGACCCGTCTGGCCCGCGCCTACAACATCGCCGCGCCGGCCTCCGGCCGCATCCTGTCCGGTGGTGTGGACGCGCAGGCGCTGTACCCGCCGAAGAAGTTCTTCGGCGCCGCCCGCAACATCGAAAACGGCGGCTCCCTGACCATCATCTCCTCCGCGCTGGTGGAAACCGGTTCCAAGATGGACGAGGTGATCTTCGAGGAATTCAAGGGCACCGGCAACATGGAACTGCGCCTGAGCCGTGAGCTCGCCGACAAGCGCCTGTTCCCGGCCATCGACGTGAACGCCTCCGGCACCCGCCGCG
>ERZ857984.200-NODE-200-length-83138-cov-8.015984_pt1 | contig 83138 bp, 86 predicted proteins | sample MGYA00519914_ERZ857984 | MGnify/ENA primary metagenome ERZ857984 (study PRJEB31778, sample SAMEA3449417) | human gut metagenome | biome: human gut; feature: human-associated habitat; material: faeces | place: United Kingdom | collected 2010/2012 ...
GGACCAGGGTTCGGAACTCGCCCTGCACAAGCAGATCGGCGCGAGCCTGGACATGCGGGTCTATTTCTGCGACCCGCACTCCCCGTGGCAGCGCGGCACCAACGAGAACACCAACGGCCTGTTGCGCCAATACTTCCCCAAGGGCACCGACCTATCCAAATACCCCGAGGACTACCTCGACGCGGTCGCCGAGGAACTCAACGACCGGCCACGCAAGACCCTCGGCTTCATGAAACCAAGCGAGAAGATCATCGAACTACTCGACGCCGCGTGATAGCCTCAACAACCGACAACGTGGCCATGGAAGGCCGCTCAAACCTCAGGTGCTGCAACCACCACTAGAATCCACCTCATGCAACGCATGACTGGGGTGGCCATGCCCTGGAGTCGCAAGACTCCAGTGAGACTACAAAAGCAGGCTCTCAAAACTCGCGGATAGACAAGGAAAACCGCTATTCCACCGGTGTATCTGCGAGTTTTGAGAGCCTGTCGCCTTAAAGCCTCACAAGCTCGTCGGGGGTGAGCTCCAAATCGCCGGCATGCAGGCTGTCGAGGATGGTCTCGGGGCGGTGGGCGCCGGGGATGACGAAGACATGGTCGCCCTTGGCGAGCTCCCACGCGAGCACGACCTGCTGGTAGGAGACGCCACGAGCCGCCGCGATCTCGCGGAACGGGTCGAACTTGGTTTCGTCCTTGGGCTTGCGGAAGCCGCCCAGCGGGCTCCAGCACACGAAGTTCAGACCGACTTTCGCCGTGTATTCCAGCGTATCGGCGGTGTCGAGGTAGATCGGCGAGTACTGGTTCTGCACGGCGATGAGCTTGTCGCCGAGGATGCCGCGCGCGATGTCGATCTGCTCGATGGAAGCGTTGGAGATGCCGGCCTCCTGCGCCACGCCCTCGTCCACCAGCTGCTTGATGGCTTCGACGGACTCGTTGTACGGCACCTTCGGGTCGGGGCGATGGAAGTAGAGCAGGTCAATCGTGTCGACGCCGAGCGCGAGCGCGCTCTCCTTGCCGCGCTTGATCAGGTTTTCGGGGCGCCCGTCCACGTCCCAGGTGGGGCGGCCGTCGGTGAAGTTGCGGAAATGACCGACCTTGGTGGCGATGGTGACCTCGTCCTTCGGGCCGTTCCAAGAGGCCATGGCCTCGCGGATCAGCTTTTCGCCGGTCTGCTCTTCGCCGCCGGAGCAGTAGTAGGCCCAAGCCGTGTCGAGGTGACGGCAGCCGGCGTCGAGTGCGGCGTGGATGGTCTCGATGCCCTTATCGTGGCCGAGGTTGTTCTCGATGGTCAGCGGCATTTCGCCGAGGCCGATGGCGGTGGTGCCGAACGGACCGAGGTTGCGGTGCAGTACCATGTGCATCTCCTTGATGGTCATATAGTGTCGCCCTCCACAATACGCCGAGGCCGCGGCGGATACGACCCCGGTAGCAGCGAACGGTTCTCAATAAGAAACGTGCGAGGATTCCGCACAATTTCGCACAATCGCACAAATAGGCAAAGTCCCGGAATTCCAGGGCTCAGCCGATTTTGATGTTCATTTCGGCCGACAGCAGGCTCGCACCTTTCTTATTGAGAACCGTTCGCTGCTACAAATCCGCCCGGAGACCGCTCATGTGACTATCCCCACATTTCACACCGACACCAAAAATCCACCATCGCCCAAAATCGGCATCATCCCAACGAAACACTACATATAGTGACCACACACTGCGCGCGACACGACTTGTAGGGGTTCTTGACTGCAAATTACAACGCTGTAGTCTGAGCGAGTCAACACGTTCACCCCAGCGCATCAAGGGAGCAACATGACCGTCACCGTGTTCACCAAACCGTATTGCCCGCAGTGCGACGCCACCAAGCGCCAGCTCACCAAGCAGGGCGTGATTTTCGAGACCGTGAACCTGGAGCAGAATCCGGAGACCCTGGCACAGCTGCAGCATGCCGGCTTCCAGCAGGCTCCCGTCGTGATCACCCCCGATGCATCCTGGACCGGCTACCGCCCGGACCTGATTCGCGAGCTGGCCAAGAAACTGGCCAAGAAGACCGCGCCGGTGGCCGCATGAACGGCAGCGCCCCCGCCACCCCCGGCACGCCCCAGCCTCATCCGCGCAGCACCCCGATCGACCTGACCGCCGCGCACGCCATCCCCGCCGCCGACAGCACCACGCCCAGCACCCCCGAGCAGCCGGCCGGCAACACGGTCGAGCACATCGGCGCAGTCGTGTACTTCTCCTCCGCCTCCGAGAACACGGCCCGGTTCATCGAGTCCTGCCAGCTGAGCGGCATCGGCATCGCCGTGTACCGCATCCCCCTCAAGCCGGGCTCGGCGCCGCTCAACGTGCGCGAGCCGTACGTGCTGATGGTGCCGACCTACGGCGGCGGCGACGCGAAAAAGGCCGTGCCGCCGCAAGTGAAGCGCTTCCTCAACAATCCCGCGAACCGCGCGTGGATCCGCGGCGTGGTCGCGTCCGGCAACACCAATTTCGGCACCGCATACTGCGCGGCAGGTGACATCATCGCCGCGAAATGCCGTGTGCCGTTCCTCTACCGTTTCGAGCTTATGGGCACGCGAGAAGACACGCGCAAGGTGCGCGATGGACTCGTGCGTTTCTTCCGGGACCACCGCGGCTGAACGCGCCACAATCACCGTTATTCCAGTTACTCCAAGGGAAAACTATACTCATGACTGACTTCACCGACACCGAGCTGCCGCTCGACAACACCACCGACACCACTGTCGAGCAGTACGATCCGGCGCACGACTACCATGCGCTCAACGCGATGCTGAACCTGTACGACGCCGATGGGCGCATCCAGTTCGGTAAGGACAAGGCCGCCGAACGCGAATACGTCACCGGCCACGTGGCCACGAACACGAAGCGCTTCGAATCCACCGGCGAGCGCCTGCGCTACCTGATCGACCACCAGTATTACGCCCCGGCGGTGTTCGAACGCTACTCCCCCGAGTTCCTGGACGGCTTCTACGCGCACGCCGAATCCTCCGGATTCGAGTTCGGCACGTTCCTGGGCGCGTTCAAGTTCTACACGTCATACGCGCTGAAGACGTTCGACGGCAAACTGTATCTGGAGGACTTCCCGCAGCGTTGCGCGGCGGTCGCGCTCGAATTGGCGGCCGGCAACGAGCAGCGGGCCGTCGAATACCTCGACGAGATGCTCTCCGGCGCGTTCCAGCCGGCCACGCCGACGTTCCTGAACCTCGGCAAGGCGCAGCGCGGCGAGGCGGTCAGCTGCTTCCTCGTGCGCATCGAAGACAGCATGGAGTCGATCTCTCGCGGCATCAACGCGGCCCTGCAGCTGTCGAAGCGCGGCGGCGGCGTGGCGCTGCTGCTCAGCAATCTTCGCGAGCTCGGTGCCCCGATCAAGCACATCGAGAACCAGTCGAGCGGCGTGATTCCGGTCATGAAGCTGCTGGAGGACTCGTTCTCGTACGCGAACCAGCTTGGCGCGAGGCAGGGTGCCGGCGCGGTGTACCTCAATGCGCATCATCCGGACATCCTGCGCTTCCTCGACACGAAGCGCGAGAACGCCGACGAGAAGATTCGCATCAAATCACTGGCGTTGGGCGTCGTAATCCCGGACGTCACGTTCGAGCTGGCCAAGAAGAAGGCCAAGATGGCGCTGTTCAGCCCGTATGACGCGGAGCGCGTGTACGGTAAGCCGTTCGCCGACATTTCCGTCACCGAGCATTACGACGAGATGGTGGCCGACGACCGCATCAGGAAAACCTATATCGACGCGCGCGAGTTCTTCACGACGCTGGCCGAAATCCAGTTCGAATCCGGCTACCCGTACATCGTGTTCGAGGACACGGTGAACCGCGCGAACCCGATCGCCGGGCGCATCACGATGTCGAACCTGTGCTCCGAAATCCTGCAGGTGCAGGAGGCGAGCTCCTACAACGAGGACCTGACCTACTCGCACGTCGGGCGCGACGTGTCCTGCAACCTCGGCTCGCTGAACATCGCCAAGGCGATGGACGCGGGCCTGGCCGGCACCGTCGAGACGGCGATTCGCGCCCTGACGTCGGTGTCCGAACACACGCGCATCGACGCGGTGCCCTCGATCCGCCGCGCGAACGATGAAGGGCACGCGATCGGCCTGGGACAGATGAACCTGCACGGTTTCCTCGCCCGCGAGGGCATCCAGTATGGTTCCGAGGAAGCGCTCGACTTCACCGACATGTATTTCATGACGGTCGCCTACCACGCCTACCGTGCCTCGCACACGCTGGCCGTCGAGCACGGCACGGCGTTCCGCGGTTTCGCCGATTCGGCGTACGCCAAGCCGGCCGGTGAGGGCAATTATTTCGACAAGTACACCGACGGCCGCCGATCCCTCGCCCCGCGCACCGAACTCGTGCGCGCCCTGTTCGAGCGTTTCGGCGTCGCGATCCCGACCGAGGCCGACTGGGCCGAGCTGCGCGACGACATCCTGCGCGACGGCATCTACAACCAGAACCTGCAGGCCGTGCCGCCCACCGGCTCGATCTCGTACATCAACCATTCCACCTCGTCGATCCACCCGATCGCCTCCAAGATCGAGATCCGCAAGGAAGGCAAGCTCGGGCGCGTCTACTACCCGGCCGCCTACATGACCAACGAGAACCTCGAATACTACAAGGACGCCTTCGAAATCGGCTGGAAGGCCATCGTCGACACCTATGCCGAAGCCACGCAGCATGTGGACCAGGGACTCTCGCTCACGCTGTTCTTCCCCGACACCGCCACCACCCGCGACCTCAACAAGGCCCAGATCTACGCCTGGCGCAAGGGCATCAAGACCCTCTACTACATCCGCATCCGCCAGCAGGCGCTGGAAGGGACCGAGGTGCAAGGCTGCGTCTCCTGCACGCTCTGAGGAATCGGTGGATGATGTATGCGTATACCGCCTTTCTTCGGCGCTCGACGTACCTTCGTACGCCTTCGGCCTCAGACGGCGGTCTCCACACACGTCATCCACCAATTCCGCTCCACAGCCCTGCGCACGCCCGCAACTCAAGGAACCCACATGTCGCCAATGATCTACCGGCTCATACTCCGTCTGACCGCGCCGGAGGAGTTTGAAGACAAACCCGCCGACGACGAGATCGACGTCATCCGAAAGAACGTAACAGACCACCCCCAACAACGAAAGGCAGACAACCATGGCACCAATCTCCGTACCGCGCAAACCGCTCAAGCTCATCGATCGCGTCTCCGCGATCAACTGGAACCGTCTGGAGGACGAGAAGGACCTCGAAGTATGGGACCGCCTGACCGGCAACTTCTGGCTGCCCGAGAAGGTTCCCGTCTCCAACGACATCCCCAGCTGGCAGAAGATGAGTGACGACGAGCACACGCTCACCATGCACGTGTTCACCGGACTCACGCTACTCGACACGATTCAGGGCACGGTCGGCGCGGTCTCGCTGATTCCCGACGCGCTCACCCCGCACGAGGAGGCCGTGTACACGAACATCGCGTTCATGGAGTCCGTGCACGCCAAAAGCTATTCGAGCATCTTCTCGACGCTGTGCTCCACCAAGGAGATCGACGCGGCGTTCGACTGGAGCGAGCGCAACGAGTTCCTGCAGAAGAAGGCCGAAATCGTGCTCGACTACTACGAGGGCGACAGTCCGCTGAAGCGCAAGGTCGCCTCCACGCTGCTCGAATCGTTCCTCTTCTACTCCGGCTTCTACCTGCCGATGTATTTCTCGGCGCACGCGAAGCTGACGAACACGGCCGACGTGATCCGTCTGATCATCCGCGACGAGGCCGTGCACGGGTATTACATAGGCTACAAGTATCAGCGCGGGCTTGAGCGGGTGAGCGACGCGAAGCGCGAGGAGATGCGCGAGTACACGTACAACCTGCTCAACGAGCTGTACGACAACGAGGTGGAATACACCGAGTCGCTGTACGAGCGTGTGGGACTGACCGACGACGTGGAGAAGTTCCTGCGCTACAACGGCAACAAGGCCCTGATGAACCTCGGGTATCCGGCGCTGTTCCCGGCCGAGGCGTGCGACGTGAACCCGGCGATTCTGGCGGCGCTGTCGCCGAACGCCGACGAGAACCACGACTTCTTCTCCGGCTCCGGCTCGTCCTACGTGATGGGCAAGGCCGAGGAGACCGACGACGAGGACTGGGACTTCTGACGGATGTGTGCCCTCGCACAGTGGCTGAAATTGCGTCACCGTGCGAGGGCGCACAGCGTGACGGTACCCTGAAAACCGTTGCAAATACTGGGCTCTAGCAACACCGTCACTGTGAGAGGGCACACACAGTGACGGTGGCCTCACACAGTGACGCTTTGAGCGGTACCCCTGCGCCCCTCAGCGCGACGGTTCTTTGCATGAGGGGCTATCAACCGTTGGAATCGCACCGGTTACGCGCGTAGGCGTTCGCCAGCGGAGTGGCGGCGCTGACGGCCACGTTCACGACCGTGCTGAACCGCGGCGACCACGCGATCTTCTCCGACACGGCCGGCACGCTGCTGTCGGTGGACAATACGTTCATCTCGCCGTTCAACGCATGGCTCATCAACCGCGGCTTAGTCACGCTGCCGCTGCGCATGAGGCAGCACAACGCCTCGGCCCAGGCCATCGCCGAACACCTGCAATCACTGCCGCAGGTGCGGTTCGTGGCGTATCCGGGGCTCGAATCGCACCCGCATCACGCATTCGCCGCCAGCCAGCTCGCCCGCCCGGACGCCGGTTTCGGCGGGGTACTCACGTTCGGACTGAACACCGACCATGACGGACACAACCGTTTCGTCAGCAAACTCAACGTCATCACGTCGGCGGTGTCGCTCGGCCATGACGAAAGCCTCATCGTGTTACTGGGCGAAGACGACGAACGGCAGTACCTGTATCCGCCCGGGTTCCATCAGGGTTTCTTCCGTCTCGCCGTCGGTCTGGAGGATATGGACGACCTGATTCGCGACATCGACCACGCGCTTAGCTGAGGTCACGCTCTCAAAACTCGCAGATAGAGGGGCTTTTCAGTCGAGAAGCCCCTCTATCTGCGAGTTTTGAGAGCGTGACTTCAGCGGCCTCCGAAAGATCCGCCGCCAATGCCGCCGGAGGAGCCCCCGAAACCGCCACCGCCCGAGAACGAACCGCCCGAGATACCGCCGAAACCGCCACCACCGGGCGTCGCCGCGTGGATGACGGAGCCGATCTCGGAGAAACCGGCATTCAGCCGCGCGCCGAAGTCACCAAAGTTCGCGCTGAACGACGCCGGGTCGAAACCACCGCCGACGCCGCCGGCACCCGCCCCGGCGGTCGGACCTCCCATATAGCCATACCCGTACGGGCGGTAGCTCCAGTACAGCAGCGAGCCGGCGCCATGCGCGTCCAGCCATTGCGGATCGGTCACCTGCGGGTACGCCTTGGCGAACTCCGCCATCACGCGGTCCGAAATGCCGAACGCCGCGGCATACACCAGATACCGGTCCCACAGCACCATGTCGGCCACCCCGCGGTCACTGAAATTGCTGAAATCCTGCAGATACCGGTACAGTCCCTGCACCTGTCCCGCATACCGTTGGCCGGAAGACGTCAGCACGCTGGACGCAGCATATGAGCACACGACGATCGACAGCATCATGATCGGTGCGGAAATGATCAGCGCCAGTGCAATATTGCCGCCGAACACCGCGATGATGCCGGAGACCAGCGCCAGCGCGGCGCCGAGGCCGCCCATCCAGCTGGCCAGCGTGCCGCCGTTGCGCGTCGCTCCGAGCATCGCGAACTCGGACGAGCACGCTTCGGTGAACAGGTTCAGCGCCTTGTACCCGTTCTTCCAGTCCTCGCAATGCCGCTTCATGCCGTCCAGATCGAACACGGGAGAGCCGACGCGCTTGGAGACCTTCTGCATCAGGCTCAGCGCGGCACGCTCGCTCTGGCTCAGGTTGAGCTCCCGCTTCGCGTCCTTGTCGAATCCCGCCGGCAGCAGCACTATGGTCATCGTCTTGCCCAGCGACTTCGCCTTGCCCTCGTCGGCGCCAATCATGCCGGCCAGACGCACGTTGTCGGCATTGCTCATGTCGACGCCCCGGTACAGGCTCGACGGACCCGGATAGATGGCGATCGCCTTCTTCGAGGCGAGCGACAGCATCGTCGCCGTCATCTGCAGCGAGTCGACACTGCCCTTGGACAGTCCCATGACATCCGCCATCTTCGCGGCCGAGGCAGGGCTCATGTCCGGCGGCTCACGCCAGTATTCGATGTCGCCGTGGTATTGGGATTCGCGATAGCTGCGCACCGCCGCGACCATGCCGATGGCGAACAGCGCCAATCCGGCGAGGACTACTGCGATCCACAAGGCCACGCGCACGCGGGCCGGGCCAGCCTGCTGTTGCCGCCACGCGATTTCCTGCTGGCCTTCGGATTGCTTCAGCTTCGGCAGGTACGTGCGGCCGGTCTGCTGGCGCACCCACGCGGCATCGCCCTGCCGCCATCCGGACGGAGGCTTGACGGCGGAAGCGTCATAGGCCGCCACCACGTCGAGATACTGCCCGGCGCGAACATCGGACGCGCTGAAACGCAGCGAGCCGTCGTCCATCCGGGAGGTTTCGGAGACGCCGGCGTAGTGCAGCCATGCCCAGCTGCTGGAGGCGTCGATGCCGTCGGGGAAGCGCACAATTCCGGTGACCTTGCCGATGGGGATCAGGTTGCTGTCACCGAACGGCTCCCACTGCCACGATGCCACGTCCTTGTAGAGCGTGGTGCCGCCGTGGAGCGTCATCGTCACGTCGAACTTGAGACTGCTGGCTTTTTTGGTCGCGGGGATGTTCCAGCCGATCTCCACGTCTTTCGACCGCCGCGAGGTCGTGTTGTCGCTGATCTCGTACCCGTCCTTGGCGGGATCGAACGGCTGGGGGTTCTCGGCCCCGTCGGTCACGTCCGCGATGTACCAGTGCCCGGCGTATTCGCGGTCCCATGACGTATCGGAATGGTCGGCCGGCGATGCCAGCGCGCCCTGCTCATAGTTTTCGCCGGCGGTGACGTTGCGCACGCTGATGTCGGTGATGTTGGTCAGGCCGTCCTCTCGCAGCGTGTACTTCTGGTACAGCTGCCGCCATGGCGTATCGCCGTCGCGCGCGCGGAGCTTCATGTCGATGTGCTGGGTAACCTTCAGGCTGCCGTCGGCTTGAACCGCGACGTCATAGTCCAGCGTGCGGTAGCTCAGGTCGGGCGAGCTTCCGCTCAGCATCAGGCCGGCGCCGATGACGATGGCGAAGACGACGAGTGTGCCGGCCAACGCCGTTGCCAGCGAGCGGAGCAGACGTTTCAGGTTCATGGCGATCTCCAATGATCAGCAGCGGCGATGGTTCCGGCGATCGGTGACGTCTGGCGTCGGGCGTCAGAAACGCACCTGCGGCACCTGGCGGGACCCCTCGTCGGCCTGGAAGTACTGTGCCTGCTCGAAGTGGAACATGCCGGCGATGATGTTGCTCGGCACCGTCTCGATCTTGGTGTTGTACTTGAGCACCACATCGTTGTAGAACTGCCGCGCGTAGGCGATCTTCGTCTCCAGGTCCTTGAGCTGCGCCTGCAGATCCATGAAGTTCTGGTTCGCCTGCAGCTGCGGGTACGCCTCCATGGTCGCCTGCAGGTTGAACAGCGCGCGGGACAGCGCGTTTTCGGCGGCGGCACGCTCAACGGTGGTCGCGTTCGGGTTCGCCGCGGCCGCGACGGCTCCGGCGCGCGCCTGAGTCACCTGGGTCAGCACGGAGAATTCATGCCCGGCGTACCCCTTGACCGTTTCGACCAGGTTCGGTATCAGGTCGGCGCGCTGCTTGAGCTGCACGTCGATCTGTGCCCAGCCGTTCTTCACGCGATTGCGCAGCGCGACCAGCGCGTTGTAGGCACCGACCGCCCACAGCAACAGCGCGATGATGACGACGATGACTATCGCCAGAATGATCCACCCCATGTGCACTCCTTCGTATCGTTGTTGCCGCCATTGAAGCATGACTATGTGAAATGATACGTCACCGTGTCGCCGTCCATGTCCTTCACTCCGCACGGTATCATCAAAGGACGTGGCCGCCCTCGCCGGCGTCGCGCAGAGCACCGTGTCGTATGTCATGAGCGGCAACCGGCCGATCTCGCAGAAGACGCGGGACAAAGTCGAGAAGGCGATGCGGGAGCTCGGCTACGTGCCCGACGCGCACGCCCGGGCCATGATCAGCAACCGCTCGTACATCATCGGTCTGCTCACCGAAACCACGGAGACCACGCAAGGCGCGGAGCTGTTCCCCATCCTGCGGGCCATCCGCGCCACCGCGAAGGAACACGGCTACGACCTCATCCTGATGTCATCGACCTGCACGACCGAAGACCTCGCCGACATGCGTCGGCTGGGCAAAGGCAACCTCGTCGACGCATTCATCATGCTGGACATCCGGCATCATGACGGGCGTCTGAAATCCGCAATGAAACTCGGCCTGCCCATCGTGCCGTACGGCGACCCCGAGTTTCCGTTCATCAACATCTTCGACCGGGAGAGCGTCATATGCGCCGAACGGCATGGGATACAGCTGGAGCGGTTCGAGGCAAAGGACACGCGCTGGCAATCGTTCGAGCCGCTGACAGGGAAGTTCCCGGAGTGGAAGGGCAACGGCGTATGCATTTACACCCGCTCGCCGCGGACGCTTGCGTGGATAGAGCAGATGATGCTGCTCACCGGCGTCGCCCCAGGCAAGGACATCGGACTGATCGGCGAGGGCGGTCGAAGTCGCCATCGAGCAGATCGAAGGCAAGGAATTCGAGCCCGGCGTAGAACGCACGCCGCCGAGATTCACCCGCCGCGAGACCACGATTCTCGGATTCGCGGGCTGAGGCCGCACAAGGGGCATGCGGCCTTTGCCGCAGGCCACATCCGGAAACGGTGCCGCCTCACCTACCGTGGCGAATGCCCCGCCAGGCCGGATCATCCCCAAATTACGGGTTGAAATTGTCGATATCTGTGATTCCCCGTGCGAAATCGCCGTTTTAGGGCCCGAAAGCGGCGATTTGACACGGGGAATTGCGAATAACGACAATTTCAACCCGTAATTTGACGTGCAGGATGGGCGCGCGGCACAGAAAACACAAAAAAGGGAGCCCCGTGATGGGGCTCCCCGTAAGTGAGGCGCAGGCTACCCGCGTTGGCTCAGAGGACGCCGGCTCTCGGACGTCGAGCCGTTAGTGCGAGCGGCCATGCCGCAAGAGATCAGTTCTCGAACGGATCGAAGTCGCGACGCACGCGGCGGCGCGGACGCTCGGAGCGCTCCACGCGGTCGGCGCGGTACTCGTCGTAGTTCTCGTCGGTCGCGTAACGCGGGTTGCGATCGTAACCGCCACGACGGCCACCACGGCGATCATCGGAACGGCCGCCACGGCGGTCGTCGCGATCGTAATCGCGGTCGTCACGGTCGGAACGGCGACGCGGACGGTCATCGCGGTCATAGCCGCGGTCGTCACGGTCGTCGTAGTCGCGGTCGGAACGACGACGGCGCGGGCGATCGTCGAAATCGTCATCGCGGTCGTCACGGCGGGAGGAGCGACGCGGACGGTCGTCGTAGTCGCGGTCGTCACGGCGGTCATCGCGGTCGGAACGGCGACGCGGGCCTCCGCGGCGGTCACCACGGTCGCCACGGTCGTCACGACGACCACGGCCGGCGTTGTTCTCCTGGTCCTCGAAACCGGGGATGGCGAGCGAGATCTTGCCGCGGTCATCCACGCCCTGCACGACGACCTCGACGGTGTCGCCTTCCTTGAGCACATCCTCGACGGCGTCGATGCGCTCGCCGTTGGCGAGGTTGCGGATCTGCGAGATGTGCAGCAGGCCGTCGGTGCCCGGGGTGAGGTTGACGAACGCGCCGAACGACGTGGTCTTGACGACCTTGCCGTTGTAGGTCTCGCCGGCTTCCGGCACGTGCGGGTTGGCGATCTGGTCGATGATGGCCTTGGCCTTCTCGGCCGCTTCGCCGCCTTCGGAGGAGATGAACACGGTACCGTCATCCTCGATGGCGATCTCGGCGCCGGTGTCCTCCTGGATCTGGTTGATCATCTTGCCCTTCGGCCCGATAATCTCGCCGATCTTGTCGACCGGAACGGTGGTGGTGATGATGCGCGGGGCGTACTCGCTCATCTCGGCCGGGCCGTCGATGCACTCGTTGATGAGGTCGAGGATCGTGGTGCGGGCCTCGTGAGCCTGCTGCAGGGCACCAGCCAGGATATCGGCCGGAATGCCGTCAAGCTTAGTGTCGAGCTGCAGGGCGGTGATGAACTCGGAGGTGCCGGCGACCTTGAAGTCCATGTCGCCGAACGCGTCCTCGGCGCCCAGGATGTCGGTGAGCGTCTTGAAGACGTGCTGGCCATCGACGTCACCGGAGACCAGACCCATCGCGATACCCGCGACCGGGGCCTTCAGCGGCACGCCGGCGGCGAGCAGCGACAGCGTGGAGGCGCACACGGAGCCCATCGAGGTGGAACCGTTGGAACCGATGGCCTCGGAGACCTGACGGATGGCGTACGGGAACTCCTCGCGGCTTGGCAGCACCGGCACGATGGCCTTCTCGGCGAGGGCGCCGTGGCCGATCTCGCGGCGCTTCGGGGAGCCGACGCGGCCGGTCTCACCGGTGGAGTACGGCGGCATCTCGTAGTTGTGCATGTAGCGCTTGGACTGCGGGCCGGAGAGCGCGTCGATCTGCTGCTCCATCTTGAGCATGTTCAGCGTGGTGACGCCCAGGATCTGGGTCTCGCCGCGCTGGAACAGGGCGGAGCCGTGCACGCGCGGCACGATGTCCACCTCGGCGGACAGGGTGCGGATGTCGCGCAGGCCACGGCCGTCGATGCGGTAGTCCTCGGTGAGGATGCGGCGGCGCACGATCTGGCGCTGCAGCTCCTTGAACGCGTTGCCGAGTTCCTTCTCCTTCTCGGCATCGTCCATGTCGGTGAACTCGTTCGCGAGCACCTCACGCACGTGCTCCTTGATCTCGTGGATGCGGTCCTGGCGCGGCAGCTTCTCCGCGATGGACAGTGCCTCGTTGAGGTCCTCGTGGGCGATCTCGTCGATGCGGGCGTACAGCTCGTCGGTGTACTCGGGGAACAGCTGGAAGTCCTTGGTCTCCTTGGCTGCCTTCTCCTTGAGCTCGTTCTGGGCTTCACAGATCACCTTGATGAACGGCTTGGCGGCTTCGAGACCCTGCGCGACGACTTCCTCGTCCGGCTTGATCTGGCCTTCGTCGTAGATGAGGTGCCAGGCGTTCTTGCCGGCACCGGCTTCGATCATGGCGATGGCGACGTCACCGTTCTCGATGACACGGCCGGCGACCACGATCTCGAACACGGCGCGCTCACGCTCGCTCCAGCGCGGGAAGGCGACCCACTGGCCGTCGATCAGCGCCAGACGCACGCCGGAGACCGGGCCTTCGAACGGCAGGCCGGAGATCATCGTCGAAGCGGAGGCCGCGTTCAGGGCGATGACGTCGTAGGCGTCGTCGGGATCGATGGACAGCACGGTCTCCACGACCTGCACTTCGTTGCGCAGCGTGTGCGGGAACAGCGGGCGCAGCGGACGGTCGATGATACGGCACGCCAGGATCGCCTCGGAGCTCGGGCGGCCTTCACGGCGGAAGAACGAGCCCGGGATCTTGCCCGCGGCGTACATCTTCTCCTCCACGTCGACGGTCAGCGGGAAGAAGTCGTAGTTCTCCTTCGGGCTGGAACCGGCGGTGGTGGTGGACAGAATCATCGAATCATCGTCAAGATAGGCTGCCACCGCGCCATCCGCCTGCTGTGCGAGACGACCCGTCTCGAAGCGCAGGGTTCGTTTTCCGAACGAACCATTGTCAATAACGGCCTCCACGGCCTTGATTTCGGGACCCTCCATAGGGTTCCTCCTTTTTTTGTTCTATTGTCTGCTGATATCTGTAATCCACATCGAGACGCCGAAATCCCGATTTGTTCAAGCTTGTCGGCTTTTCTCATTGACGCGGCCCGTCCCGGACCGCACCCGTTCATTCCAGATTCTTCTTCATCATCGGCCCTCAACCGCCGGGCCACAGTATGTCATCCGCGAATTCGCAACATCCTCATCCACATGCCGATATGCAAAACGCCCGAGCAAGGAATGCCCGGGCGGAAGTTCTCTTATCGACGGAGACCGAGACGCTCAATCAGGGAACGGTAACGGTTGATGTCGACGCGCTTGAGGTAATCAAGCATACGACGACGGTCACCGACCATGAGCAGCAGACCACGACGGGAGTGGTGATCGTGCTTGTGCTCCTTCAGGTGCTCGGTCAGGTCGGCGATACGCTTGCTCAGCAGCGCGACCTGGACCTCGGGGGAACCCGTGTCGCCTTCGTGCGTCGCGTACTTGGTGATGATTTCCTGCTTTTCTTCAGCCGTAAGTGCCACGGCATCCTCCTTATGGTTGCTGCGCGGTGCACCCGGCTTTATGCCGGTGCGCTCTCTATCCGCGGGCGAAACACGCCAATGGGATAGTATAGGCAAGGGGTCGGACTACTTCCGGCCTTTCGCGGCAGGGTCTCACACCGCCGTCAGCAATCCGCCGAACAGCACAATGAGCAGCGCCGCGGTCTCGATGGCGAAGAACAGGATGAACGAAGCCCAGCTGCGCGTCAGCACGTTCAGCGGAGAGTCCTTCTTGATGAGGATCAGCAGGCCGACCCACACGACCGCATACACCGCCACGCCGACCCCGGCCGCGATGATTCCCAGATTCGCCGCATTCGGCAGCTGCGCGGAGTCGCCGTACACCACGTACGTGGAGTACCAGAAATTCAGTTTGAGCAGGCTCAGGCCGGCGATGAACTGTTCGGCGGCCAGCCCGACCACGAACACGATGCGGCACAGCCAGTTGCGCGACTCCACCACGGCGAGACCGAGTCCGGTGAACGTTGTCAGCGTCACGGTCCACGACACGAAGGCCACGCCGCGCGGGGTGAACAGGTTCAGATGGGTGATCAGCCATTGCGTGTGGCCGACCGCCAGGGAGCGTCCGAGCCAGTACGGCGCGATGATGGCGGCCAGCACCGCCACGATGAACACCGCCCATGGCACCGGGTGCGACTGCCGCCGCTCGATATCGGCCAGAGACAGGTCGGTCACCGGGATGGATGGGTCCGGATGCTTGGAAACGTCAACGGTTTCGACGTGGTCACCGACCAGTTCCGTCGCCTCGTTGTTATTGGTTTCGTCCGCCATGTTCGCCTCGCTCGCCATATGTTCTTTACTGACTTCCATGCACGACAATACGGGCTGAAATAGACGGAATCCGGGATTCACCGTACAATATCGCCGTTTCGGCACCGCGAAACGTACCATTTCGTACGGGGAATCTTGGATTCCGGCCATTTCAGCCCGAAATTGCCAGCGTCGTCCGGGCCGACGCCCCGGCTCTCACGAGCGAGGGCGACCGCCCGGACTCATGCCGAATCAGCCGATCCGCTTGCGCAGGCCGGCCATCGTCACGCCCGCCGCGGCCAACATTGTCATTGCGGCGATGAGACCGAAGACGTCGGCGCCCGTGTTGGACAGCTTGCCGTCGGCGCCGGGCTTGTTGACACCCGGCTTCTCACCGGGCTTGTTCTCGCCGGGCTTGTTCTCGCCGGGCTTCTCGCCAGGCCGCTCCGGCTCGGTGCCGTCGCTCTTGACCAGGCCCTTGATGGCCTTGTCGAGTGCAGCGCGCAGCGCGGTGTAGGTGGCGGGATCGCCCTCGCCGTTCGGGTCGGCCTTCAGCTGCTTGCTCAGGGCCTCATACGCGACGGTGAACTTGGCATAGCTGTCCTTGGTGTACTCGGAGGCCTTGCCCACGTAAGGCTCGGCGTCGTTCAGCGCGAGCTGCGCGTAGTCGCGTGCGGACTGGTCGTAGCGCAACGCGGACTTCGCGGCGGTGTAGGCCGCTTCCAGCGCCTCGCCGTCGGCCTTCGCCAGATCGTCGGCGTTGGCCAGCGCGGCGGCGAAGTCGTCGTACGCGGACTGGTACTTGTTGTAGCTCGCCTCGGTGTAGGTGGCATTGTCGTTGGAGACGTGCTCGGCCTTCAGCTGGTCGGCGGTCTTCGCCGTGTACCGTTCGACACCCTTCATCGCCGATTCGAGCGCGGCGACGGCGGCGTCGACCTTGGCCTGCGTGGCGTCCTGGTCGGCAGCGACGGCCTTGGCGGCGGCAATCGCGCCGGCGAGAGCCTCGCGGCTCGACTTGGTCCAGTCGGCGGAGTCGACCTTCTCGGCTTCGGCGATCTTGGCGTTCAGCGCGTCCTTGGTCACCGTACCGGGTTCGTCGATCTTGGTGGCGGACAGGTCGTACACCTTCCACCACTTGGAGGTCTGGGCCAAGTTGGTGATGCGCACGGCCTTGACGGTCGCGGCGGAGTCCAGCGTGAAGATCTGCTTCTGGTTGCCGTTCACGTCGCCGATCTTGGTCCAGTTGCCATCTGCATCCTGGTATTCGATCTTGCCGTTGACGATCGTGTCACCGCCCTTTTCCGCCTGGATGAAGCGGAACTCCTTGGCCTTGCGGGCCTCGGCGTAGGTGACGGTGAGGGCGGCGTTGGCCTTGACACAGTCGCAGCCGGCGGACTGCATCCAGAAGAACGTGCTGTCGTCACCGTCGATGACGGCCTTCGGATCGACGTTCTCATGCCATGCCGCGGCGCCCACGCCGTTCGTGCTGACCGTGGCGGCGGAGGGCGTCGGGGTGACGCTGCCGCTGGTCTTGGCCTTGACGAAGGAATCGAGCGCCTGCACGGTCGGGCGCACGATGACCAGGCCGCCACGGGCGGGCTTGTTGCGCTGGTAGTAATCGGCGATCGTATGCGTGTCGGACTTGGCGAAAGCGGCCTTCGCGGTTGCGTAGGTCGCCTTCGCGGTCTCGGTGTCACCCGCGAGCGCCTGCTTGGCGGCGGTGATGTAGTCGATGGCGGAGGCGGTCAGGTCGTCCCAGTAGCTGATCCACGGTTCGATCTGGTCAAACATGTTCTTGTCGCCGGGGTTCGCGCGGTAGTTCTTCGCGGCGCGCTGCAGCGTGGTGTAGACGGTGAGCGCCTGGCTGAAGTCGGCCGCGGTGGCGGTGCCGCCGTCCAGCTTGCCCTTGAGTTCGGTCAGGACGCCCTTGACGTCGAGCTTGCCGGTGTAGTCGACGGACTCATTGTTGATCCACCACTTGTTGATGGCGTCATACTCGGCATCCTTGTGCGCGCCGTCGATGCCGCCGTCGTTGAGGATGCGCATGTTCATGGCGAGGTCACGCAGGCCACGGGAGCCCTTGGACGCGATCGGCGAGTTGTGGTCGATGTAGCTGAAGGAGTCCTCCCAGGACTGTTGTCCGTCCTTTTCGCTCTGCCACAGGTTCCAGCTGTAGTCGGCGGCCATGAAGATGCCCTGCTTGCTCGGCTCGGACTGCTGCATCGGGTTGAGCATGATGCCGTCGTAGGTGCCGTATGTGGCGCCGGGCTTGAGGAAGTTGTTCTGGCCTCCCATGACCAGGTACTGGTAGGCGGTGTTGCGGTTCATGTCGGAGCACGGCCAGTTGATCCACATGAACGGGGCGCGACCGGTGTTCTTGGTGAACGTGTCGGCGAAGTCCTTGCTGGCCACGCCGAAGGTGCGGCCGCCGGTCATGACGATCTGCACGTTGGATGGGATGTCCTTGTACCAGGCGTCACCGGCTCCGGTGTAGCTGTACAGGGCCGGGCAGTAGAGGATCGTGTCCTTGAGGCCCTCGTACTTCGCGGTGCCGTCGTCGTTCTTCTCCTGCTGCAGCTCGTGGATCCAGTCGGTCAGGTCCTTCAGCACGCGCACGTAGGTGTTGTCGTTGCCGTACTGCGCACCCCAGTCGGTGGAGTCGTCGGCGAGCAGTGCGATCTGGCGTACGCCGGCGTCAATGGTCTGCATGTACTTGGCCTTGAGTTCCTTGAGGTCCTCCTGGTAGTGCTCCTCGGTGTCGAAGCGGAAGTGCTTGCCCCTAGCCTCGCCGTCGTTATGGAACGGCGCGAGCGCGTAAACGAAACGCACCTTCGACTTGTTGCCGGCATCGGCCTGCGGCTTGATCTCGTTCTCGATCTGGTCTTTGGTGTACAGGCCGCGCCAGTTGTTGCGGTGCAGCGGATCGTCCTTGGGGGCGTACACGTAGGTGTTCATCTTGTAGTAGCCGCCCCAGGTCATCAGGTTCACGCGGTCCTTGGTGCTCCACGGGCTGCCGTAATAGCCCTCGATGAAGCCGCGGGACTTGACGTCGGCCCAGTCGCTGAAGGTCAGGTTGCTGACGGCGCGGCCCGGCAGCTGCTGGAAGATCTGGTACAGGGTAGTCAGGCCGTAGAACGCGGAATCGGTGTCGCGGCCGAGCACGAGGATCGTGTCGGGCGTCTTCGCGTTGCCCTGACGGACGGCAAGCACATAGGAGTCGTTCTTGGAGAACGTGCTGTCGTCCACCTTCAGGGTGCCGTCGGCGATCAGCTGCTTGGCGTACTTGTCGACCACGCCGTTGGATCCGTTGATGCCGACCAGCACGTTGAGCTGGTACGCGGTTTCGGGCACGGCGTCGGCCGCGGTGGTCTCGATGCCCTTGAGCTTCAGGGCCTCGTTCAGACGGGCCTTGGTGGCGGAATCGATTCCCGGTTCCACGACGGTGTTCGCCTTGTCGCGCAGAATCAGACTGCCGTCGCCGTACTCGGTGTTCTGCGGCTGGGGGTAGATCTTGTACTGGCCCGACTGTTGGGTCGTGCCGGAATCGGCCGCCGTGCCGCTGTCGCTGGCCGCCATGGCCGGAACCGCGAACGCCGCGGTCATGGCGATCGACGCGATGGCCGTCACGATTTTGCCTAGAATCTCATGCGTGGAATTACCATTCGCTCGCATTTGTTTCCTTATCTGTTCTTGTGATACTGTGCACCGCCCGCGCATATGCCTCATCACATGACCAAGCCCACATCCCGGTGGGCCTGTCCTCGTCGCTGCGGTATATCTGGCGTGCGGCGAAACGATTGCGTTCCCGCGGGTTTTCGCCAGATGCCGCGATCCATATTTCAGCTTCTCGTGGCAGTCGTCATCGACGACGCGTTCTCTCAACCGTTCCGATTAGTCATGCTAGTTTTACTATCGAATCACGTCAAACGCGATTGGACGGCCGGATTTGCCGGTGAAGTGGCAGTGGAGCGGATGACGGGAATCGAACCCGCGTAATCAGTTTGGAAGACTGATTACGCGAACGCTTCCGCGCCTTGCACCACAGGCTTTGTCGCATATCCCGCCAGTCGAAGTCATGCTATGGTCATGCTACCGGTTTTCTTTTTCCGAATCCCTCATGTGAGGAGTTCTTACGGCCAAGATATCAATAAAACGACGACCTGCAAAATCTGGTTTGATCGATGATACGCGAAATTCGGCCTTGCCCAGTCCACAGACCAGACAAGACCGAATTATTCACGGTACTTTGCAGCCAATCTATCGCCCGAAAATATAGCTCACGCCGCGAGAGTGAACTTGGCTTTGAGTGCGCTGGCTCCGATGACGGCACCGGCGAGTACTCCGAGCGCATTGAGCGTGGTGACGATGGCATCGACGTACGGCAGTCCCCATGCCGGGCCGACCGTGCCCATGAAGAGGGCAAGGGCCGGAAACACGAGTGCGGCAAGCCACTTCAAGATGTCATACAGTTTGTTGGGGATGAGCCATGCGGGGACCGCAGGGTTCACATCTGCCGCTGGGCTCCATGCAGACGTGTCGACTCCTATTGGGTTGGCGATGTTCTTGAGTTCGTTTTCATCGGACATTGTTATTCCTTCTTTTACCGGGAGGGCCGCGATTGGATTCGCGGCCCTGTTGGATCAGTAGTAGATGCGCGTTCCCGCGCGGACCTGGTTGGGATTGCTGATGCCGTTGGCTGCGGCGACCTTGGCGCTGTTGGCGCCGAAATGGTTCCACAGGCAATCACCGGCACCGATCACCACGTAGCGCCCCGCACCGGCGGAGGTGGAGGATGTCGTACCGGTGAGCCGCAATCGCTGGCCGGGGTAGATGACGTAGGGGGCACGCAAACCATTGAGGTTTGCGATGCTTACCCAGTTCACGCCGGTTCCGGCACCGATCAAGGTCAGATAATCGCCTCGTTGCACGGTGTACCAGCTTGCGCTGGTACTTGTACCGCCTCCCGTGCCACGCAAACGCTGGTTGACGATTGCCATGACCTCGCTGTAGCGGTTGCCGAGCAGTTGACGGCGTTGCGGGTCGTTGCTGTAGTCGCCGCGAATCACTGCGGTTGCCAAGGACTGTGCGTCACCGACCGGCGCACCTTGCTGGGGTGTCGGGCTGGGCGTGGCCGGGTTGGCGGAGGTGCCGGGCTGAGAACCCGCGTACTTCGCCCATGTTCCGGCATCGCCATAGAACCAGTTGACGTCGATCCTGGAACCGACGCCAGGCACGTGACCCGAGCTGGAATACTGCCAGGCGGCGGCGAATGGCCAAGGGCTGACGTCGTAGGGCACGGCTCCGGGGTTGCGCAGGGTCTCTCCGGTATATCCACGCGGATATCCGGCAACCCACAAACCGTAGTTGGCGTTGGCCACTGCGGTCCAGTCGGTCATTTTGATGACACTGGCAGACGTGTAGATGAGAGGCTTGACGCCCCATGCGGATTCGACACGCTGCAACCACCTGAGCGCCCACCAGCTCCATGTCACGTAGCTGCCCGATGGCTCCCAGTCCAATACTGGAATCACACCATCGTTGACATAGCCGCGCGTTTGGCCGATAAACCAGTCAGCCTCGGCCTCAGGGCTGTTGCCGAGATCAGGCCGAGCAAAATGGTAGACGCCGCGACGGATGCCGTTGGCCTTGAGCGACTGCATTGTGCAGTCGGCAACCGAATCAGTGTACCCGTTGCCCTCAGTGACTTTCACGAAAGCGAAGTTGACACCGGATGCCTTGGCGGTTGCGGCCTGACTGCTGCCGACACATCCTTGCCATTTGCTCACGTCCATACCGCTGTCGGCGAGCGCGGTGCCCGGCACGAACACCAGGGCGATGGTCGTCAGCAGCGTGGCCAGCATGGTTGCCCATGGTCGGCGGGGACGGGCGTGGCGTGGCTTTCCGCGATTAAATATCATGTGTTCTCCTTTCAGAGATGTTTTGGAGTCTCGCGGGATTGCGGGGCTCACGTTCTGTTGCGCGGCGCGATTGGCGCGGATTGGATGTCGTCGTTGAGGGATGTGCCGTGGCCGTTGCCGCCCAGCGAGTGATAGGAGTCGTAGAGGCGTTGGGAGCGTGATTTGAGGTCCTCGTCCGCCACTCCGTCGTGCTCGATGACCATTTCGCGTCGCAGGTCCTCTAACTGGCACAGCAGGAGCTCGCGCATCCCGTTGATGATCGCTCTGCCCCATCGCCGCATGAGGCCCAGCACGGTGACCGCGCCACCGCATAAGAAGGGCACCAGCCAATCAACGAGTTGTTCGATTAACTGCGACATGCGGGGCTCCTTTATGGTGAGAAAACCCACACGTGATACCGAGCGGATTGGCCGCGAGACGTGTGGTTTTTCGGAGGTCGAAATGTTGTTGCAAGAGTTTTGGGATGACCGGTATGTCGGCTATTGCGAGCGCCTGCGCGAGGTCACGCGCGTTGGCTATGAGTCGGCTTGGCGATGCCATGTGGAGCCGGTGTTCGGCAGCATGGAGTTGGCTGACATCGGCGTGGATGACATCGAGCTGTGGCTGTCAGGGTTCGCGAGTCCAGGTGCGGCCCGCAAGGCTTGGGCGGTGTTGAGGCAGATGCTACGCAAGGCCGCGAAGTGGGGCTACTTAGAGGTCGATGTGACCCGTTTGGAGATTGATCTGCCGGCCAAGCCGCTCCATGTGCCGCGTCTACTGACCATCGGGCAGACTCGTCGCCAACTACAGGGCTTTTATGGCCATGCGCTTGAGGCTTGGCTGATTGTGGACTCGTGTCTGGCGTTGCGGCCGGAAGAGGGGTACGGAGTCGATTGGGCGGATATCGATATGCGTTCCGGCATCACTCATATCCAGCGTGGAGTGCAATGGGTGGCCGGCCACGAAGTGGTGGTGCCGCCGAAGACTGAACTGTCCGACCGGTTTCTGCCCCTTCCCCGATTCGCCGTCCGGCGATTGCGGGAGATCCGCAACGGCCGGAAGGGCCGTATCATCGGTGACCTGACCCCACCGCAAGCCGCGCGACGCTACGCCTCATGGTGCAAAAAGGAGTCGCTGCCCTACGTGCCGGTGCAGAATCTCCGCCACAGTTGGGCCACCAACGCCCTGGAAGCGGGAGTCAACATCGCGGTGGTCAGCAAGTTCCTCGGTCACACCGACATCAAGACGACCGCCAGATTCTATCTGCGACCGGAAATCGCGTCTCTCAAGGAGGCCCAAAGCATCTGGGAACGCGCGCTGATCGGGCAATAGGATTCCCTAACCCCACTGCCCACGTCCGTCCAATCAGGCGTGTTCATTGGGAGTTCCAACGAGAACGGCATTTGCGTCATCTCCTACCAATCTCCCAACGGCAAGGCGCCTGGCGTAATTGTCGCCACCCCCGGGCCGTGGCCCTCGGACGGCATGCGAGGCTTGGCCATAACCATTTGGGAGAATGGTGTGGACTCGGCACAAATGCGATTGATGAACACCCGTACTGGAGAGTTCGGCACAAGATGGCCTGCAAGATTCTCATGGGTTGCGATATGGAACTAGCTTTCCCTAACCCGAATGCCGTATATTCTGTGCAGAGGCCATACCATCACCACGAATAATGACGGCACATTCTACATCAACGTCCAATCCCCAAACGGGAAGAAAGCCGATTACGCGGCCTACACGATTGGGCCGTTCGGCACTGGTTTCGGCCAGGCCGGCGAGTACACCGCACAACGTTGGGATACCAGCGACGTAAACCAGATACGCTTCCGCCTGTGGAACACCAAAGACAACCGCTGGTGCGGGAGGGTCGCGATATTCGGAAGCTGGATCGCAATCTGGAACAGGCAATAGTTTTCCCTAACCCCTGTCACGGGCCAAGTCAGGATGCCGTATTCCGACAGGTATATCACTCTGGTTCGTGTCGGCCGTATTGTCACCGCCTGCGCGTATATCACGCTGACAAGCAATTTCAATCAGACCAGCAACGTGTCCGTCAACGAGACAATCCCGAAGGGTTTCAGACCGTCCGGCGATTCCCGCGCGGTCATGCGCGGCACCGACAACAGCGGTGCAATCAGTTTCTACCTTTACGGCACCGCAGACGGGAAAATGGTGTTGAACGGCACCGGATATACCAGCCGATTCGTCGGTATATCCGGCTGTTGGATTACCGAGTAGCATTCCCTAACCCAGCGTTCCACGACATGGAGGGTCCCTTACAGCAACAACAGTATTTCGCTGACGCGCGTGGGTGATATCTGCTTCGCGGGCGGCAACGTGAAATTCAACCAGAGCGGCGAGAACAACTACACACAGGCGCGGGAGACCATACCCGTGGGGTATCGTCCAGCGGAAACGTCGAACGTTCCCATCGCCGTGTTCGGCGGCAACACCACGTTCATCCTCTACGGCGAGCATACGGGCCGTGTGGTCATGCTCGGCAATCCGAACAGCGCGTACGCGGGATGCACCGGCGTATGGAGGACCGCCGACCCGATGCCCGCCGCATAGCTTCGGGACACTGGCTCAGGCGGTTGCACTGTCTTGCAGTGACCCCACGGGTCATAGCGCGTATGAGACGGTCATGCCGAACGCGTTCGTGCCCTGCGTGCCGCCCTGGTTGGCGTAGGTCATGGTTCCGTTCGCGTTTACGTTGATGATCTTCTGGTTCGCGCCGTCGTGTCCGCCGTAGGAGAAGTTCAAGTCCATTGGAGGACGCCAGCTTTCAGGCAGGGTTCCGAAATTGCCGGTGTTCCACGAGCCGGACGCCGACGACTTCCAGTCGATGCGCAACGTCACCATCGGCCCGGACCTATAGCCCTTAACGGTGCCGTAATTGCCACTGATGAGGGTCGTGACATCGGTGTGGGTTAGGGAAACCCAGACGCCTGATTTTGCCTGGTATTCGTTGCCGTCGAGTAGTCGGCATTTTTGCCCTTCCCATGGCGTCCATGCGTCTTTTTCGGTTTCGCTGCGGAAGAGCAGATCGGCACCGGCTGAGGCAGTGAAGGGGTACATCTGTTCGTAGATGACTCCGGTGGAGGTCATGGAGGTCGCCGTCGATGGGATGGTGACTCGGGCGAGGGCCAGTGCTCCTTCTGGTGTTGCTGGCGTAACGGGATCCACTGCTGGGGTGCCGGTGACGATGATGGCTTCTGGGCCGTCTGTGGGGTCGCTGGCTGGTGAGGCGGTTTCGTTTTGTTTGATGCAGATGAGGTCGATGCGGCTGTTGGCGCTGGGGGCGGCGGCGTGTTTGACGCTGATGGTGCCGTCGTTACTGAGCCAGACTGGGCCATATCGGTTGGTGACGGCATCGAAGGCGGCGATGTCGCTGTTCATGCCGTTCCCTGCCGTGACGAGTCCGGTGAGGCTTTTGGCGGTGATGCTGACGCCGGTTTTGATGTTGCCGTTGGCGTCCTGGGCGGTGGTGGCGCGGAGTGCAGCGCGGATGTCGAATTGGTCTGCCGCGTCGCTGACTGCGGGAAATCCGTTACGGAGCGTCATTGTTGGTTCCTTTTCTCTAGTTGTGTGAGGCGTTGTGCCAAATCGTCGATTCGGGTTTCCGCATCCTGGGCGAGGCGGAGGGCGGCGACGCTGAGTGTCTGGTAGTCGATGCCGTCTGGTTCGTCGTTTGCGTCGTAGGTGCAGAACATGCCGAGGCCGTTGGAGTCGAGGTCTTCGGCGATCATGCCGATTCGTGGCATGGCGCTGTCGTTGTTGGCGTTGAGATCCGCGATGTAGCGGAAGATCTGCCATTTGACTTTGCGCAGGGCCTCGATAGGGATGAATTGGTCTGCATCGGTGATATCGGTCTTGACTTTGCGGCTTGATTGCGCGGTGCCGATGGTGCCGTCCGTGAGGATCCATCCGGCTCTCCATTGGCCTTTGGTGAAGAGGTTGTTGTAGCCGTTTGTTGTGCCGGTGCCGCCTCGGCCTGGCGTGAGTGTGCCCCAGTTCCAGTCTTGGAGCTTGCTGTCGATGGTGGCTTTGTCATAGCTGTTTTTGCTGATGCTGTCGGCCACTTGCTGGTCGAGGCTGTCGAACAGTGCGAGGATCTTTTTCACGGTTTGGGTGAATTGTCCGTCCGTGGGTACTCGCAGGTTGCGGATTGACGCTTCGATGCGGTTGATGCGGTCGGCGAATTTGGCGAAATCATCGGTGTAGGTTTTTGGATCACTCATTGAAGGCTCCTGTGGTGATTTCGATTTTGTCGCTGTCGCTTGAGCCGCGAAGGGTCATGATGCGGAGCTTGTGCAGGCCGTCCGGTATGCCGAACTGGTCGTTTCGGATGATGAGCCCGCAGTCGTGGCCGACGTCGTATTCGCCGAGCCGCTGGTCTCGTTGGACGCTGAATTGCCATGTGTTGAGGGGGCGTGTGCTGGTGCGGATGGTTTCGACGGCGTGTGCGAGCGCGGTTTTGGGGTCGGTGACGCTGCTGGACAGGCTTTCGACCTTTTCCAGTAGGGGGAATCCGAGGCCAGTGAAGCTGTGGTCTGTTGCGCGTTCGATGATTGCTTGGTCGCTGGCTGCTCCGCCTGTTTCCCAGACGATGTTGGCGAGGTCGTTGGCGTCTTGGCTGATTGTGAGGTCGCTGACGGTGTTGCCTGGCAGGCTGGTGTCCCAGATGGTGGTGGTGTTGCCGGTGAGTCGGGGCTTGCCGGTTTTGAGGAGCCATTCGTAGCCGAGGCCGTCTGTGGTGAGGCGGGGTTGGAATCGGATGTCGGGCCCGTTTTGGACTTCGGTGAGGTTAATGAGCAGGTCGCCTATGAGTTTGAGCTCTGCTCCTTTGATGTTGCGTTCGTAGGTGCCGGCCATGTCGTCTTCGAAGGTGATGGGCAGGTTGCCGCCGGTCCAGGTGAGTGATTGTTGGATCCATCGTTTGGCGATGGTCTGGTAGCTGGTGTTTTTGATGTTGGTGTCGAATCCGGTGTTGGCGGTGCCGTCGCTGTTGGTGAGATTGTCCGTGTCTTTCATCAGTGGCAGGAGGGTGCGGTGGTCGAAGTACGACCAGAGGCCTTTGCCTGAGAGTTCGACGGTGCCGGCGTCGCGGTCGTAATGGCGGGTCCAGATGGGGCCGCCGTTGGTGACTCCTTGGTCTTCGATGATGAGCGCGGTGCGACCGGGTATGGAGGCGTTGTAGAGGTCGAGTTTTTGGATTCGTCGGTCGTTGACGCTGACGGTGGCGGTGACGGTTTCGGCTCCGTTGAATTCGCCGGTCCAGTCGGCTTTGAGGTAGGGCAGGTCGAGGATGCGTCGGCCGGTGCGTAGGTCGCATATTCTGACTCTCATCGATTCTCCTTTTTGTTTACCACCATGCGGGGCTTGCGGTCATGGTGAGTGTCGGTGTTCCGGTGACGGTGCCGAGTGGGGTGAATTGGACGGTGCAGGTTTCGCCTGGCGGGCATTGGAACCAGTCGTACTCCGTGAGGAATCCGCTCAGGCTTGACTGGTTGTTGAGCAGCACGGTGCCGTAATACGTTTCGAGGGTGACCGTATCGTCCATGTTGATGGGCCGGCTGATGGTGATGGTTTGGCCGGTTTCGACTCGTTTGAGGGAGAATCCTTGGCTCATGCCGCCTGTCACGACGAGCGTAAGGTAGGTGGTGGCGGTGCCCGTGTTGGTGAACCTGACTCGTCCGTCGGTTCCGGGGGTGCCGAAGTTGACGGGGAATGTCAGGGGAAATCGCAGGCCTCCGCCGTGCGCCGCCATGCCTGTGCTGTTGGTGGATTCGGCGCCGTAGGCGCGTGGGTCTATGGCGGTCATGTCGATTGTGATGTCGGAGAGCCGGCTTCGTCCTCGATGCGATGGCACCGTGATCTCGATGTTGGTCATGTCTCGGTGGGTTTCGCCGGCAGCGCCCCTGAAGGTGGCCCTTAGGGGCGCTGCCGGTTCTGCGGTCAGGCCGTTGAGCGCGTATATCGCCTGTTCGAGCTCCGCGACGGTGCTGCCCACGTAGGCGACAGTCGCGGTGATGAGCGCCGATTGGCGCGTGGTCTGGCCGGGGTCGAACGCGCCGTGCTGCAGGGCGCGTTCATTGACATCGTTTTTGGCGTCGCTCAGACTCATCCAATCGGTGAGGTTCTGCAGGCCCCAGCCGTGCCGTGCGCCGACGATGCCGGCACCGCCGTCGAACCGGATGGCCGACTGTCCGGTGCCGAGCGTCAGATCGTATGCGCTCATCAGACTCCTCCTGTTCCCGCGAACGCCTTGCCTGCGTAACGGCCCCATGCGAGCGCCTGCTTGCGGGGATCGTCCTGGACGGTGGTGATGTTCTGCGTGATATTGGTTACATTGGTTCGTTGGTCTCCGCCGTATCCGGCAGTGGCGGTGTCGGTACGTCCGATGGTGGACCGGTAGGCGAGTTCGACGCCGTTGGCGGCGGATTGTGCGCGTTGCATGGCGTCATGCACCGCTTTTTCGGCTTTGCCGGCGTTGTCGGTGACGCCTTGGGCGAATGCGGCGGTGATGCTGCGGCCTGAGTAAAGCACCCATCCTCTGCCCGAGAACGGGCCCTCCTTGGCTGGCGAGAACGGGAACAGGTCTCGGATGGACTGCAGCGCACCGCTGACGGCATCCTTGGCTCCCGATATCGCGCCTTTGATGCCGGAGATCAGGCCGTCGATGATGGCTTTGCCTGATTGGACCAGCCATTGGCCGGCACCGGACAGCGCGTTGAGCACGGTGTCCCTGATGCCGCCGACGATTGAGCCGAGTCCCTTGACCGCGCTGCTGACGATCTGCTTGAACCCGTTCCAGACTTGGCCCCAGTTACCGGAGATGATGCCGGAGACGACGTTCACGATGCCGGAGATGATGCCGGAGATTGTGCTGAACACGGCCTTGACGGTGCCAACCGCCGAGGTGACGGCCGGTGCCATTGCGCTGAATGCGGGCAGCAGCAGCGAGTTGATGGCCCATGCCACGAGGTTCGCGACGCTTTGCACGATGGAGCCGAGTTGCTGGATGATGGGCATCACCGCACCGGCGATTTGGGCGACGATTTGCCCGATCGGTGCGATGATTTCGGCCAGGGCGGCCACGATCTGCATGATGATCGGTATGAGCGCCTGTATCACCGCGTTCAGTGGCGGAAGCAGGGTGGTGATCATGCTGAGAATCGGTTGGATCAGCGCGTTGACCACATCCAGCAGCGGCGGCAGCACCGTGGACACGAGGTTGACGATGATCGATGCCACTTGCCCGATGACGTTCATCACGGTCGTGATGACCGGCATGAGAGCTTGGATGATGGATGCCAGCGGGGGCAGCAGGCTCGTTATCAGCGTGGTGATGGGCGGGATCAGCGACTGGATGAGATTCAGCACTGGCGGCAGCACCGTGGACACGAGGTTGACGATGACCGTCACGACCTGGCCTATGGCTTCGCCAATCACCGTGATGACCGGTGCCATTGCGGAGATGATGGACGACACGGCCGGCAGCAGGTTGGCGATCAGTGTGGTGATGGGCGGCAACAGGGACTGAATCGCGCCCAATACCACATTGACGATGTTGGTGATGACCGGCATCAGCGACGAGAACACCTGCATCAGCGGTGTGATGATCTGCGGCACCAGTGGGACCAGCAGGGCCATCACCTCGCTGATTGCGGACGCTATCGCGGTCAGTGTCTGGCCGATGGCCGGCGCCATCTGGCCGAATCCGGTCAGCAGTGGTTCGACGATTTGCGGGATGACACCTATCAGTTGCTGGAAGATCGCGCCGACCGAGTTGATGACGGATTCCAACGACCCGATGAGTGAAGGGCCGACATCCTTGAACGCCAAGCTCAGGGTCTTCTTGAACGTCTCGAATGCTGGCCCCATGCCGGAGAGCGTGTTCTTCAGATTCTGGAAGAGCGCGGAGAGCTGTGCTCCGAAAGCGGACTTGAGTCGCGGGGTGGTGGCGATGAGACCGCCGAGGGCGGCCACGGCCACTCCCACGGGTCCACCGATCAGTCCCAGGGAATTTGCCAGACCGCCGAATGCCTCGCCCAGGATCGGGATCTTGGTCAGGAGCGGTCCGACACCTCCCAGGCCAAGGGCTCCGAAGGCGGCGGCGACCGGAGCGATGACGCCGCTCATGCCGGAGAGTTTGCCGGTGATTCCTCCGGCCCCTTCTCCGAGCTTGGTGAGCCAGCCTGTGACTCGGTCTATGGCGGGGCCGAGCACGTCGCCTATGGCGGAGCCTAGGCCCTTGGCCATGTCTTCCATGGGTCCGAGCGCCTTGGTGGCCGCTTGGATGAGAGGGCCGAGCTTGCCGAACACGCCATCGAGCAGGTTCGCGCCGATACGGCCGATGCTGGCCTTGAGGTTGGCGAACGCGCCTGGCACTGTGGTGCCCATTTCGGTGGCCACGGTGCCCGCTGCGGACGCTGCGGCATCGCTGAAGGTCTGGAAGTCGATTTTGCCTTTCGACGCCATCTCGCGCACTTCGTCGGTGGTGACGCCGAGCTTGTCGGCGAGCGCCTGCCAGATTGGCAGTCCTCGATCGGAGAGCTGGTTGATGTTGTCGGTGTAGGCTTTGCCGGTGGCGGCGACTTTGTTGAAGACCGAGCCGGTTTCTTCCATGGTTCCGCCGGTGGCGGCGGCTACGTTGGCGACGCCTTTGAGCATCGTTTCGAGTTGTTCGCCGGGTTTGATGCCTGCGGCCACGGCCGATGCGGCGACTGTCGCCGCCTCGCCGAGTCCGAAGCTGGTGCCTTTGACGCTGGCGGTCGCGTTGGCCATGATAGCGTCGACGCTTTTCGCGTCGTTGCCGAGGCCTCGGAGTTTGGCCGAGGCGGTGTCTATGGCGTTGAGTCGGCTGAATCCTGCTGTGAGCGCGGTGCCGATGCCGGCGATGCCGACTGTGACGGCTCCGGTGGCGATGCCTTTGACTGCGTTGCCGACCGCTCCCATGGCGCTTGATGCTTTGCTGGCGATGCCTTGGAAGGCTGTGAGGAATGCGTTGCCTACGCCTTTGGCGGCTCCTTGGGCGATGGGCGCGAGTTTGCCGAACACGGCTTTGGCGGCGGAGCCGATGCCGCCGAGATAATTGCCGACGCTGCTGAATCCTTTGACCACGGTGGATGCGGCGTTGCGGAATGGTGCGGGGATTTTCGCCGCGAGGTCGGATACCGTGGCCTTGACGCTGTTGAATCGTTGGCCGAGGCCGTAGGCGATGTCGCTGCCGAACTGTTTGACGACCGCGCCTGCGGTTTTGAATGGGGCGGTTATCTTGCCGATGCCATCTGCGACTGTTCGGGCGGCTCCGCCGACTTTGCCGAGCCATCCCGCGCCGTCGAGCATGGCCATGTTGGCGTTGGTCCAGCCGGCGCGGAATTTGTTGATCGCGTTGACGGCCGGACCGGCGATGGCTCCTGCGAGGGAGCCGAGCGCGGTGGACAGTGATGCGGTGGAGGCCTTGCCGGCGTCGATGTCCGAGAATCCGGCTTTGAATTTGGCGAAGATGCTCTTGTTGCTTTCGGCGAGCGCTTTCGCTTGTGTTTCGGCGGATTTTTGTGCTGTAGTGAGTGCTTCTTGGGCTGATTTGAGGTTGCCTGTTGCGGCGGTGAGTTCGATGTCGGCGAGTTTGACTCGTTCTCGTGCGGCGGCGAGGCGTTGTTCCGCCGCTGCGGCTTGTGTGCTGTCGGCTCCGTATTTTTTGACTGCGGCGTTGTAGGTGTTTTCGGCCTGGATCGCGGACGCGGTGGCGGTCTGTTGTTTGATTCGGGCTTTGGAGACCGCCGCCGCTGCGCTGGCCACGTCCTTGGAGAGTTGTTTCATTTCGTCGCCGCCGACGTTTTTCATGGCGTCTTTGGCGGTGGTGCCGAATTCCTTGCCGAGCTGTTTGCCGGCTTTGCTGCCCATGCCTTTGAGGGAGTCCGTGAATTTCTTGGCTCCTTGGCTGCCTGAGCCCGACATTTCCTGGCTGACGGATTTTTTGAATCCAGTCATGACCGGGAACACGCGGACGGCGCCGGTTCCGACGATTCTCGCCATGGTGACTCCCTCTCCTATGTTGTTTCGACGTTGGTGATGATGATTTCCTCGTCCAGCTCGGCGAGCGCCTTGTCGATTTCCTCTGGTGTGGCTTTCGCGGCGTCGATTTGTTTTTGGCGTCGTGCCATGGTCCATGGCATGATTTTTTCGGCCGCTTTGCCGTCGCCGATGGTTGCGGCGAGCTGGAGGAGGTCGATGAGGCGTGCGGGGTATGACCATTGGGCGATTTCCGCGCATAGGGGGTTGCTGGGGTCGTCCAGGAGTTGGTAGACGAGGTCCCAGGCTTCGCCGTAGGTGATGGTTTTGCCGATTTGGTTGGCGCTGATGCCGTACCGTTCGCGGAGGGTTGCCGCGAACGGTTGGCGGTGCTCGTGGTGGAGCCGGGCGAGGGCGATTATTTTTCCAGCACGAGCTGGTTGAGTTTTTGGAAGATTTCGAAGTATTTGTTGGCCATGTCGATCATCGAGGGGGTTGGCTGTGCGAGGAATTTCTCGGCGTCTTCCTTTCCTGCGATTTTTTCGATGAGGCGGGTGAACTGGTCGACGCTGGCGACGTCGCCTTCGCTGATTTCGTTGACGTCTTCGAGGCTGATGCTCAGTGGCAGGTTGATGATGGTGCCGTCGGGGAAACGGCCGTAGAAGTGGTTGTCGCCGATGGCGTACTTGCATTTCGCGGCTTGGGCGATCTGCTTGAGCGCGGCTTCTTCCTGTTCGGGCGTCCAGCTGTCGAAGTCGATTTCGGGGATGCTGGTGGTTTCGGTCTTGGATGTCATGTCGGGTGCCTTTCGGTTGTGGTTGATGGGGTGTCGGGTTTGGTGGGGGTCGCCCGCAGCGACCCGACTGCGTTGCGGGCGACGATTGCTAAGCGGCTGCTGCCACGGTGATGGATGCTGTGGCGCTGGTCACCTTGTTGACGGTCGCGGTGACTTTGGCTGTGCCCGCCTTGATGAGGGTGAGCGTGCTGCCGCTGACCGTGGCGATGGTCTTGTCCAGTGATGTGAATGTCGCCTGGGTGGTGACCATGCCGTTGGTGCCGTCCGTGTAGGTGGCTTTGGCTCCGAGTTTGAGCGTGGCACCGGCTTTGAGGTTCGTCGGCAGCGTTCCTCCAGTTTCAGAGGTGACCGCCACCGACGTCAGCCTTTTGGGGTGTTCGGGGCCACGAGCCATTCGCGGTAGAATCCGCCCCATTCGTCGTTGCGGATCCAGTCGAAGGTGACGGCGTTGCCGCTTGTTTCGCCTCGTGTGCTCTGGTCGGGTTCGACGGTCTGGATTCGGCCGAGGCCGTTGCGGCGCAGGCTCATGCCGTTCTTGCCCTTCAGCACCTCGAACATGGGGAACGTCGCGTCGTTGTCGCCGTCGACGACGATCATGCCGTTGGTGTCGGGGGTCTTGCCGGTGGTGAGCTGGCGGACGATGTCGTTGAATTCGGCGAGCGTGACCTGCAGGGTGCGGCTCTTGGATCCTCCGAGTTTGTAGCCTTCCTGGAAGAATTCGAGGTCGTCTTCCTTGTCGCCGCCGTCCTGCGGGCCGCCGTCCTGCTTGAACAGGCCGACCTTGACGTAGCCTTCGGGGAGCACGAGCGGTGTGGCGGAGCCTTCCGTGGGGTCCACCCATGTGGGTTCGCCGGTGAGCTGGACCGCGAGGAAGCCGGTTACCGGGATAAAGACCTTTTCGAGGTCGTTGCCTTCGGCATCTGCTGTCATGATGTTTTCCTTTCTGAGTTGGAAGGTTGATTATTGGCGTATTTCGCCGACGCAGTGGTATTCGACGGTGAGATACGAGTGGGCCACGTCGGCGGAATCGTCTATCGGATATGGGCCGTTGCACGCTTCGATGCTGGTTATGGGACTGTCTTCGGCCTGACTGATCGTCGGATCCGTGAGGATGCCCGCGATCAGGCGTGAGAGGTCGTCGCAGACTTTATCGTTTTGGCGGGTTCCGGCGCGGATGTTGATGGCGAGTTCCTGATCCCATTGCACGTGGTCGTATTTCGTGGGAGTGAGCTCGCCGACCGTGATGAGCGGCTTGGTAAGCGGGTAGGACATGGTTTTCGGCGTCTTGGTGTCGATCGACACGTCGTGACCCATTTTTCCGAGCTGTTCGCGCAGATGCTTCACGGCCCACCGTTTGAGGTCGGCCGGCAGTACGATGGCTGTCATTTCACCCGCCTCATCGCGTTGGCCAATGTATGGTGTTTGGCTTCGACGGCCATCGCATAGTCCTCTTCGCTACTGACCACCTGCCAGGCGTTGCGATGCTTGAATTCGACATGTTCCACGTAGAGACTGTCACGGTAGTTTCCGGTGACCACGGGCGCCGTGGCGGAGGCGATTTGCAAAGCCTGTTTCGCCTTTTCCTCGCAGAGCCCGTCGACTCCGGGCTCCTTGAGGATCGTGTCGAAGTACGCCTGGTTGAAGTGCATGTCGATGTCGCCCATCTTGGCCATCAGCCGCCTCCTGTCACTTGTTCGAGGTCGGCGACCAGTGTCGGCCGCCAACCGGTGAACGGGTTCTGGTCGGCGGCCGGCATTCCGGTCACCCGCCAGGTGTCGCCGTTGATGATGATGCGGTCATGGACCTTGATGTCGATGGCATGATTCGGCACGATGAGCTGCTTGTCACTGACAGTGCCCTGGTCACGTGGCTCGCTGGCTGCGGAGTCTACGCTGGACCGGCTGTACAGATATCCCTCGAATCGGAGGATTTCGGGATCCGACCAGTCCTCGTCGTAGACGAGGTTGCCGTCGCCGATGACCGGTTTGGCACGTTGTCGAATCATCGGAGTGAGGCTGCTCATGCCGAGACCGGTCTCCATGCCGAGCACGCTGTCTTCGAAATTCATCGTGGCCCCCAGTTCAGTCGGTAGGGTTCGAGCATGTCCTTCTCGATTTGCAGGAGCTGCACGCCGAGCGTGGTGCCCCCGTAGGTGAGATAGCTGACGGATGCCCCGTTGACTGATTGGCTGGAGATGCCCGGCTGGCTGCGCGCCCTCTTGGCGAGGGTGCGCAGCAGTTCGGCGATTTCCGGCACCTCGTCGCGCGGATACCCGTGGTTGAGCTTCACGGTGACGCTACCTGGGCGGTCTGGCCACGAGCCCGACCTCAGCTGGATCGTACCGGCCACGCTCCAATCAATCTGATCGGAGAGCTCGCGCCCGTCCACGAGGACGCTCGTGATGGAGTTGACGTGTTTGGTGGGCAGCGTGAGGATGCTGCCGCCATAGGCATCGACTTTGAGCGTGTCATCGATTTCGGGGGTGACGTGCCAGCCGCAGTAGCGACGGATGGAGCCTTGCGCGGCCTTGATCCACCATTGGGCATCGACTGTCGGGTTGTCCACTACGATGTCTGGGATTGGCATGGTGGACGCTCCTTCCGAATCAGGCCGTGGTCACGGTGATGGCCGTGGTGGAGTTGTCGGTCTTGGTCACGGTGCCGCCAGTGATGTTGCCGTCGGTGTCCTTGGTCAGGCTGATGGATTTCACGCCGACTCCGGCCGTACCTGGAGCGCCTTTGGCTCCTGCCGGAATGCCGATGGTCAACACCCCATTGGCGAGTGTCGCGGTGGGAGCCGTGCCGGCGGCGAGCGCGGTGGCTTTGACGCTGGTGATTTTCTGGCCTCCGCCTGAGAGGTCGAGGGGGTTGCCGTCCGCGTCGAACAGGGCGATTTCGCCGACTGCGGTGGTCGGGTCGAGCGGCTGTTGGACGGTGCGGAATTGTGCCGCTGTCATTCAGGCCTCCTTTTTGGTGGCCTTCGTGGCTTTGGCGTTGGCCTTGGCCTCGTCTGCGGTGAGTACGCCGGCCACCGGTTCGATGGTCGGGGTTTCGGGCTCGGGGTTCGAGACTGCCGCTGGGTCTCCGATGGTGGGTTCGGGGGTTGCGTGGCGTGGCGCGTCTTCGGGGCGGTAGCGGATGCCGTTGATGACTTGCATCGCGATCTGCTGGGCGCTCATCACTTGGCCTCCAGTACGACGAAGTTGGCGGGTCGCCAGATGACCTGTGCGGCGCGCAGTTCGGCGCGCACGTAGGTGAGGTTGCGGCTGGCGTAGTCCTTGTGCTGGTTGAATGCTTCGACGGTCAGGCCGCTGCGGTCGAGCAACGCCATCTGTCGGAAGTCTCCGACGATGGCCTTGCCGGCTTCGATCTGGTCGCATTCGACGAGCGGGCGTCCCCATACGGTGGTGGGTCCGGTGCCGAAGGGGCCGTTGCCCATGAATCGCTTGTTGACGTCGGTCATGAGGTCGATCTTCTCGGCGTCTTCGGGGTTGACGAGGATCGCGGATGCGGTGGCGCCGACCTTGCGCAGCTTGGTCAGGGATTGGCGGATGGCGACCACGAGGTTGCGCGCCTCGTCGTCGGCCTTGGTCCAGTTCCCCGCCTGCACGCCGGTGGTGTTGAGCAGGCCCTTGGGCTGGCCGTTGGTGCCGGTGCCGTTGAGGAGCATGTCGGCGAGCTTGAGCTGGAAGCTGTAGTCGAATTCGTTCTGCAGGAAGCTGGCCATGGCGGAGTCGTCTTCGAGCAGCTGGTTGGTGACGGTGTAGCCGTCCGCGTAGCCGTAGACCTTCGCGTCGGCGAGCGCGGTGGAGAACGTGGACTGGGGCTTCTGCGTGTCGGTGGCCTCGTCACCGGTGTTTTCGGGGATGATGCCGGTGTTGCGGGTGACGCTCAGGATCTGCAGGTATTCGAAGTCGCCTTTGGTGCTGCCTCGGCTGATGAGGTCGAGCAGGGTGATGGCGGGACGGTTGACCAGGTCGACCGCTGGCATGCGCGTGGGCTGCAGGTGGGCGATGGGCGTGCCGATGGCGTTGCCGGCCTTGGCCTGGAAGTAGTCGTCCATGGTGCCGATGCGGGTCTTGTCGATGCGGATGGCGCCGCCGGTGCCGAGCGTGTCGGCGGTCTTGTGCCAGGCCTTGTAGGCGAGGCCGCTGACGAATCGCTGGCCGAGGTCACGGCCTTCGAGATTGTCCTCGTTCTTTTCGGCTTCGCCGAGGCCCGTGGTGTCGCCGGCGAGGATGCCGTCGAGGCGCTTGGTGTTGGATTCCGCGTTGTCCAGAATCTGCTGGAGGGCTTCGGCCTTGGTGCAGCAGTCGTCGAAGTCCTTCTGTTCGTCGGCGGTGAGGTCTCGGCCTTCGTTCTTGGCCTTGTCGATGATGGCCTTTGCGGCGGCTTTCATTTTTGCGATTTCCTGCTTGAGTTGCATCAGGGTTCCTTTCGAGGTTGGTTGGTTATTGGATGTCGAGGAGGCGGAGGCGGCGGATGCCGTCGGCCAGGCGCGGGGTAGATGGGGTGGAAGGCTCGTCGTGGGGCTGCTGGTCGGGGTCGAGGCCGAGCAGTGCCTTCTTGGCGCTGACTTCGGTTGCCTGGTTCATGCCGATCGGGCAGATGGAGACCTCGAAGAGATCAAGTTGACGCAGCTCGTAGTAGCCGGGCGTGAAGGTGCCGTCGTCGTTTTTCTGCCCGTCCACCCATGCGCCTGCTTCGACGTTGTACGCGAAGCTCATCTGGCTGACGCGGTTCTCCTTGAGGAGTTTGGCGACCTGCTTGCCGATATCCGTACTGACGTCGATGTCGCCTTCGACCTTGAGGCCGTGTTCGTCCTCGATGGCGCTGGTGGTCAGGCCGAGGTTCTTGAACGGGTCGTCGGTGTCGTGGTTCCAGTAGACGGGGATTCCCGCGCCGGATTCGGGGTATCGGCTGGCGAGGGTTTGGGAGAACGCGCCTTTGATGATCTTGTCGCCGCCGAGGTCGATGTTGTCGAACACGGCGGCGTATCCGGTGAATCCGGTTGGTTCGCCGTCCTCGTTGGTCAGGGCCTTGACCGGCGTGCGGATGGTCTTGGTCAGCATCATGGTTGTCCTTTCTCGGGTTCGTTGGCTGGCAGTTGGGCGTCTCCCCTGCTTTCGGTCTGCCCGTCGTTGGGGCTGGTTTGCCCTCCGATGAGCACGTTGAGCGGGGTGACGAGCCCGCTTCCTTCCTTGAGTTTTCGTCTGTTGAGGAGTTCGCGGGCTTCGTTGGTGGTGAAGATGGGTCTGCCTGTGGCGGTGACGAGTGCCTTGTATTGGGCTTCGGGGTCGCCGCGTAGTTGGGCGTCGCGGTCGAATTCGAGGTAGAGGCCCTTGTCGTAGGTCTGCAGTCTGTCGCGCAGGCACAGGTTCAGCGTCTGTTCGAATTGCACGATGTACGGGTCCAGGTAGGTGCCGTACAACATTTGCTTGAAGGCGCTGAGGTTGCTGAAGTTGCCTTCCCTGATGCCGATGATCTCGGGTGGGATGCCGTAGGCGTTGGCCACGTCGATCTTCACCTTGTCTCGGGCGTTGAGGTCGTCCACGTCGATGGGTTTGAAGCCGTTGAGCGTGGTGGCCTTCATGCCGTCGTCCAGGAGCATTCCGCCTCCGGCTCCGCTGCCGCCGCTGGTGAATTGCTTCATGCCGCGTTGGAAGCGTTCGCGGGTGGTGGAGTCGGGCCATGGCTTGTCGCGTTCGATGACGATGGGGCTTCGGATGCCGTGACGGTTGACCTCAGCGCGGTACTTCAGGCTGGCATCGTATTCATCGAGGATTTCCCGGAGTCGGCGGCGTTTGGGTTCTCCTTTGCCGCTGGCGAAGGCGTAGCCCACGTTCATGATGATGCCGTCCGTGTGGATGTCGAATTTCGTGGGGTTGGCGGGGTCGATCCACACCTTCGCGCCGGTGGGCTCGTCGAAATCATCGACGGTGGGTCGCCATCGGCGTGCGGGGATGCGTTTCAATCGCAGGCCATTGTCCGTCTGGTCGATGATGGCCAGGTACCGGTCGTCCAGCAGTCCGTCCTGGATGAGCGCGTACCAGAATGCGCTGGGTGGGATTGCGGGGTTTCCGCTCGGGTTGGCGACGAGCGTGGCCAATGGCCCCTCGCGCACCCGGATTCGGCTGCCGTCCGTCTCGCGTTTGTAGACCTTGAGGGGCAGGCTGCTGATCATGCGTGCGATGAAATCGGTGACTTCGCGCAATGGGTGGCTTTTCACGCCTTCGCCGTCCGGGGTGGCGTCGTAGGAGAGCAGGGGCTGGCCCGCGTCAACGACTTCGATGCCGTTGGATGCGGCCCAGTCGTTGAGCAGGCCGTTGTGGGCGAAATACAGGCCGGCCATCAGTCAGCCTCCGTAATCTGGATGAAGTCGATGCGTTCCTCGGGCAGGAGGATCAGGCCGTCGGCGCTGGTTTCGCCGGTGATGTTGTCCACGACGCTCGCGTTTTTGAGTTCCAGCCATTCGCAGGAGTAGGCGGCGAGTGTGCCGTGCCAGGTGACGTTGTCGATGCGGGCGACGATGCGTTTGCCGATGCATCGGCGCAGTGGGTGTCGTTCGAACATGCCGGTTCCTTTCGTCAGAAGGTGAGGAGGTCGTAGGTTTCGTATGCGCTGTGTTCGGGTTCAGGCGGCTCACAGGTTTCGAGCCCGTAGAGGGCCACGGTGATCGCCGCGACGCCGCTGATGTCCACGATCGATCTGCGCCGGTCCCATGCCTCGTTTTCGGCGATGACCTTGGTCACGCCGCCTTCGATGGCCTGGTCCACGAGCGGCTGTGGCGCGTGGATGAGCCGGTGTTCGCGCACCCGGTCTCGCAGGCGTCCGGTCGCGAGACCGATGTGGCTGCCGTCGATCTCATGGACGGTGAAGCCGAGCTGCTTCAGTGGTTCGATGAATTCCATGGCTGGGCAACCTTTGGATTGGATTGCCACCTCCCACATGCCGGATTCCTCGGCCAGATGCTGCATGTATTCGGGCACCCACATCAGGCCTTTGCGTCGTTCGCGCAGGCTGACCACCGGGTTGCCGTTGGCGTCGAACACCGCTGCGGCGATCCAGCTGTGCGAGCGGTCCACGCTCACGTCGATTCCCCACACGGTGCGTGCACCGGTGGGGATTCGGATGTCGAATGGTTTGGCCAAGGTGTTCGTCCAATCGTTGACGTCGATGTAGCCTTCGACCTTCGCGGTGACCCATTGGCAGAGGTCTTCGGTCCGGTATCCGGCGTCGGTCATGCCGGGGATGTCGGCGAGCACGCCTTCCACTGTCTGGGATCCGTAGCCGATGGACGGGTTGGATTGGAGTATCGCCTCCACGTCGTCCTTTGGACAGTCGGGCTCGGCGCTCCATTCGAACAGGGCGAGGGAGCAGTCGTGGCGGCCTGCGTATTCGGCGGCGTCCATGAGTCCTGATTCGACGGTGCGGTGCCAGGCGTCGATGAATTCGATGGCCGCGTCACGCTGTTGGATGAGGACCACGCTGGTGCTGTCGCCGGCGTTGCTGATGCCCCAGAGTTGGCCGTTCCAGAAGCTCTTCATGGTCGGGCTCAGCGCGTTCCATGCGGCCCAGTCCTTCTGTTCGCGCAATTCGTCCATGATGACTCGGGCTGCCGGCTTGCCTCGCGCGTTCTTCGCGGCGCGGATCTCGTAGACGGCGAGCGCACGGCTTTTGATGTATTCCTTGCCGTTCGTGTCGCTCACTTTGGCGGTCGCGGCCTGCAGGGTGGGGATCGCGGCGGCCTGTTCCTCGATGGTTTCGGGTTCGGGGTCGCACCAGAGTTTGACGCTGTTCCATGGTTCTCGGGCGATGTCGAGGTTCTGTGCGGTGCCGACGATTTTGAATCTGAGAGGCGGCACGCGGTCGGGGTGGCGTTGGCTGTCCACGTGGAGCCACCATGAGGCGAGCACGCTGGCCACCAAGGTCTTGCCGTTCTGTCGGCCGACGAGCACGATGATTCTCCGGTATCGGTAGGTGATCCCGTCCTCCAACAGCTCCAACGCGTGGATGAGCAGCCATTGCTGCCATGGGTAGAGTTCGATGTGCAGGATCTGGCGAGCGTAGTCGATGACCTCGAAGCCCAAGGATGTGTCCGGGGTGAGCTCGCGCAGCGGCTTCGTCCACAGCCTCGGTTCGGTGCGGCCGTAATGCTTCGACATGGCTGCTCCGATCCTCCCAGGTCTAGATGCCGAACTTGCGGCGACGGAACGCCGTGAGCTCGTCCACCGGCTCGCCGTCCGATTCGGCCGCTGCGGTGCCGGCGTACTCCTTGAGCTGTTTCCTCGCCGCGGGCGTCGCGCCGAGCTCTCGCAGCACGTTCATCAGGTGAGGCACCAGATACAGGGCCTTGGTGACCTCCTGCCCCTGACCGTGGCGCAGCGCGTAGTCGATCTGCCGGGCCACCGCCCGTCCGGTCGCTACCAAAGCGGAATCCGCGTCGGTGATGGCCAGCGCCTTGAGCGTCGCCTCATAGCTGGCGGTGATGCCCTCATGATCGCCAGGCTTGTCCAATAGGCGCATGCGTTTCTCGCTCAGGGACAGGCACGTGCTCATGGCCGCGGAATCACCCTGCTTGGCCAAGGGGTATTCGATCCTGAACATGGCGTCGATGCGTTCCAGCTCGAGCTGGCGTTCGGTGTCGTAGTCCTTGCCCTTGCGCTTCTCGGCCAAGGCACGGCGTATCGCCGCCTCGGCCGACGTGACGGTCTTGAAACCAAGCTCGTCACGAATCTTCTGCAACGGTTCGGCGCCCATGAACATGTCAAGAGCCCGCTGATCCTTGGAAGCACTCATAATCAACCCCCAATCAGCCGAACTGGCGGCAAAAACAACCCAATTACCAACCAAACAAACCGAGCCACCGGAAAACAACCGGAAAAGACCAGTAAAAATACGCCCCTCAGAAACGGCGGAATAAAGCCGATTCCGAGCCCTCGCGCGCGATAGGGTGGCCAAGTCGGAGAGAGAGGAAAAGTGCGCGCGGGAGGGTGGGCCTACCGACATCGGTCTGCAAATCCGCACTCCCCTACCCCACCGGCGAGGCAATCACACACCCAACGACGTGTAAACGATCGCTCCGGACATGCGGAACGAGTCAAGCACCATGTCGATGTGCTCATTGCGCTCGCCGACATGCAGCACGGCGCTGGCGCGACGGCCACGGGCCGGACCGATGGGCGCGAAAGCTTCAAGCCTGCCTTGCTGCGCGGTCACCGATCGCAGGTGGCCGTTGTTGGCGATCGTTGGACGGAGCTTGGCCTTGCGCACGAGATGCCGGACGCTGTTGTATTCGGCGCGCACCGGTGCCATGTATCGGCCGATGATCAGTATCGTGCATGACGGATCCTCGTCGAGCATCATGGCCAATCGTTGGCAGATGCTGTGGTCGTTGTCCATGACGCAAGTCCTTTCGTATGTAGCTCATCACCACCAGGCGGGGATGACGTCGCCCAGATCGAGCCGAGGCTGGCCGGCGCCGCGCTCGCGGTTGCATTTGCGGTGTGAGTGGCGGAAGCCTGCGGGATCGTCCTGCAGGTCTGGATAGTCGCGCACCGGGTAATAATGGTCGAGCTCATGGCTCGCGTCCGTGGTGCCGGGCGGCACGCTGTAGTCGATGCGCTTGTGGCAGATCCAGCAATCGGCGGCGGGGCTTCCCTCGGAGTCCAGGCGCTTGCCTTCCTCGAAGAACGCCTGCTTGGCTTTCTCGAAAGCACGGTTATGCGTACGGTTGGAACTCATGCGCCGACCCTGAAGAATTTCGAGGAGATATACGAAAGGCCACCTCCATGATCTCATGGAAATGACCAACTATAGACATGTATACGTGGACAGTTCGCATTTGTCAAATCCCGTGAACAGATTCACCGATCACCCATCCTTGCGCACATGCGCTTGCCACACATCCCACACCAGGAACACCGGGCGCTCGCCGTCCATTCCCACCGGCTGGATAAGCCCGCGAGCGCCCCAATGTGAGATTGTGTTGCTCTTGATATCGATGCCCCATGGTTGTAGTAGGCGGCTGATTTCGGCTGCTGTTCCTCGTGATTCTCCGACTGCGAGTCTGAGCATGCTGGCGCGTTGGATGTCTTTGATGCGGTATTCTCCGGAGCATCTGTCGCATGCCTTGTACCCGGATTTAAGTTCGAGTTCGTCGCAGCGCAGTTCGAACCCGCAGGCTGGGCACCAGCCGATCATTTTGGTTTCCGGTGGCGGGTTGAGTGTGCGGTCGAGCCTGATGGCGGCCTGTCGGGTCAGTTCCACGATGGCGGGCATGTCGGGCCGGTTCAGGAGTCGTGGCTCGTAGCGCATGATGCCCTTGAGCAGTGAGACCGTGTCCATGTGCCGGTAGCGCAGGCCGATAGCCGTGGCCAGTGATTCGACGAGCCGGTCGATGTCCTGTCTGAGTTGCCATGCGCCCAGATTCAACGGGATCGGCGCCACGCTCCTCGTGCCGTGGCCGGAGTGGCGGGCCATCACGCTGGCCTTGCGTTCGGCGATCAGGCACAGCACCCCGTAACCGTCCGCCAGCGAGCGCAGGTCGTGGTGGAATCGTTTGGCGGTGGTGGTTGATGCCATGATGCCCCTCTGGTCTTGGTGGTGTGTTGGTTGCGTGTGGTTGGCATCAGGCCCGTGTCCATTGTCTCATGCCTGGTGTCGTCTTGCGGGTTATTGGAATACCCATATGGCGAGTTTGATGAGCAGGAGGATGACGGCTGTTCCCCATGCGGTGATGGTGACGCCGGTGACGATGTTGGTGAGGATGTCGTTGAATCGGTTTGGCTTGTGGTTCATCAGTGTCCTATTCGATGGTGTATTCGCGTGGGTGTTCGTCTCGCTGGTTTTGTCGTTTGATGCGGCTGATGAGTCGTTGGGCTGCGCGGTCGGCTCCGTGGCTGGTTAGGGCCCATGCGTGGTGTCGTCGTTCGTATTCGCGGTGGGTGCCGTCGGTGGCGAATTCGTTGATGACGATGTCGTATCCGATGTTGGTGCGGGTGATGGCGACTTTGTATGTGTGTTTCAGGATTGCCATTGGGGTTCCTCCGGTATGTCTCGGTCGAGGACTTGTGTGAGGAACTTGTTGAGTTCCTGTACGTCATGCCAATCGATTTCATGTTCTATCGAGTGGTCGAAGCGGACTTTGAATTGTCCTGCTGGCGTGACCCCCATCATGAGCGTGGTGTGGTTTTTGGTTTCGATTTCGATGGACTGCTTGACGCTCATTCCGTCCATCCTTTGTCGGCTCCGTCCGCGTGGGCCCAGTCGCAGGAGATGCCGGCGTTGCTGTTGTGTGCGATGCAGGTCACGCGTCGGCTGTCCGGCATGGTGATCGTGCAGGTTTCCCACTGGGCGTTGTAGGTGGAGCATTCGCTCTGCGTGACCGCTTCAGTGTGCTTGTCGGCCGACGAGTCGATGGGAGTGCCCTCGCAGCCTGCGAGCGCGGTGATGCAAAACATGATGGCGGCCAGTGCGAGAATGCGTTTGGCTAATGTAATTCGCTGGTTCACTGCTTATCCTCCGTTTCCGCCTGATCGTCGGTGATGTAGTTCTTGGGTGTGAGGGTGATGGTGATCTGGCAGTCGGCGGCGAGTGCCTGGTGGATGAGGCTGGTGATGTCCGCGTTGTTCATTGCGGATTCCTTTCGTTGGTTGGTTGTTTGGTTTGTCGGGTGACGGTCAGGCTGCGGATGTGTGGTTGGAGGATTGCAGTGCCGTGTTTGGGGTTGAGGGACAGGATGCGCAGTTGTCCGAGGCAGAGGTCTCGGTCGTGGAGCACGAACCGGGTGAGCTGGTATTCGGGGGTGAAGGGCGGGATGGCTTTGAGGTATCCGTCGATGATCGTGCCGTCCACGGTGGTGATGATGCACCGGTGGCCGTCGAGCTCTTCCGGCGTGGCGGTTCGCCAGTCGATGGTGGCTTGCACGCTGCCCATCATGCGGCCTCGTCCAGTTCGCCCCGGTCGATGGCCTGGCACAGGAGTTCCACGATGCGGGCCGCGTCGGTGCCTTGGGCGAGCAGGCGGGTGACGTGTGGCAGCCAACGCAGGCGCTCGCCGTCGTCGGGTTGGCGGTTTTTGAGTGGTGTGCTGGTGTCGAGGAGTTTGCGGGCTCGGCGTTCGAGTTCCGTGGCTTGGTCGGTGGGTGTGGTCGTGGTTTCGGTCGGGGTGCCGATGTTGAGTTCGCGGCCGCGTTTGACCCAGTTGCGCCATGCGGCGTCGAGGTCGTAGGGGATTTTTCCGTTGGCGCGGCATGTGTCCTTGAATTTTTCGAGCTCCCAGTCGGGGTCGAGTCCGTAGCCGGCGGCGAGCGCGGTGAGGTCTGGTGTCGGCTGGTAGAGGGCGAGCGCCTGTTTGCGGGAGTCGAACGTTTGTTCGATGGTTGTTTTTGTTTTTTGCGCGCGCGTACTCTCTCTTGGTGGTTCTAATGATGGTTCTTTAAGAGATTGGGTGTCATGGGTGACACCCCGTGGCGTCATGGGTGACACCCCGTGATGGTCATGGGTGACACCCCGTGTGGTCATGGGTGACACCCCGTGGTTGGGTTGCGGGGTGTCATGGGTGCTACCCCGTGAATCTGACGGGGTGTCACTGGTGCTACCCCGTTTTTTCGTGGTTTGCTTGTTCTTACGGTTTTTGTATTCGACGTGGTTGTGGCCGTCGAGGGTGATGTGGTAGACGTAGGGGCTTCGGTCTGCGCGGTAGCGGGTGCCGTAGTCTTCGTCTCGGGTGATGAGCCCGTGGTCTTCGAGGTAGCGCAGGGCTCGTTGCACGGTGCTTGCGCTGGCTTCGCCTTCGGCCATGAGCCGGTCGATGCTTGGCCATGCGCGGTTGTTCTCGTCCGCGTAGTCGCACAGGATCAACAGGAAGAGTTTGGCGGAGCGGTCGCCGACCTTGATTCTTTTCGCCCGCCCGTACAGCAGTGAGCTCATGATGTCACCTCTTGAGTAGTTTGAGGGCGGTCTGGTGGCCGGTGTCGGTCAGGCTCCAGTTGCCCTCGATGTCGGGTTGTATGAGTCCGCGTTCCTCCAGGCTGGCGAAGGTGCGCGAATTGTTTTCGTATGCGGGGTAGGCGTTGCGGTTGAGCATGGCGATCAGTGTTTCGACCATGGTCGGCGAGAGTCGTTGGCGTCTCATGGCATGTCCTCCACTCGGGCCCACAGTCGTCGGCTGGCCGATGACACCGCCTTGCGGGTTTCACGCAATCGGGCGAGCGTGATGGTCAGGTCTTCGAGCACGTCTTCGGGAGCGCCTTGGTCGCGCAGCCGGCCCGCGCTGGTGGCCAGCTGGTCGATCAGCATTCCCATGGCGTCGAGTTCGCCGCACGCGGCCGCCCATTTGCAGCGTTGGCGTGCCGTCTGGCGTCTACTCGGCATCGTTATCGTCGTCATGGTCGTCTCCTTCCTTCATGACCTCGATGAGACTGCCGGCGAGCGCCTGTGTTTCCGCGTCGCTGGGCTTGTATCCGAGCAGTTCGAGGGCTTGGTAGTAGTCGTTGATGCGTTGCAGGCTGTCCAGCTGGTTTTTGTTGGTCCATGCTCCGGGGTTGATGTCAGCTTCGCGGCGTGCGAGCAGGATGAGGATGAGTTGGAGTTGGCGTGTGTTGTCTGTGCGGGCTCGTCGGCGTAGTTCGTCGAGGTTTTTGCCTGTGGTTATGTGCCAGATGCCGTTGTCGGGGTCTTTGCCGGTGATGGGCAGTGGCGTGGTCATGCGGTTGTATGCGGCGATGGTCTTGTCTGACCAGTTGATGTCGCCGGAGCCTGCGGGGAACCGGTATTCGTCGTTGCCGAGGATTTCGCCGTCTACCAGGTGCAGGAGGGCCTGTTGCATCATGGGTTTCTTCCATGTGTTCTGGGTTTTATGGATCCATTCGGCTCGCAGGGCTTGGCTGGCATCGTGCAGTTCCCGTGCCTTCTTCGTCTGTTCGCGCGCGTAGGCTCGGCGTTGTTTTTCGGCTTGTTTCGCCCGGTTGGCGTTGTCGATCTGGTCTTGGGGGATGCGTTCGTAGACGATGGTCCTGTGGGCGGTTTCGTCAAGGCCGATGATGGCGTCGATGTTCGGCTTGTTGCCGATGAGCTTCTGCCATTGTTTTTCGAAGCTGGTGTTTTGGATGTTGGTGATGCAGGTTGAGTATTGGTAGCCTTCCGGCGCGTCATTCCACCAGTTCGAGGGTGCTTGGCAGGTTTTGAGTCCGGCGCGGTGCAGGTAGTCGAGCGCCTTGTTCATCCACACGGTTCCCCTGCGTTCCTCGCGGGCTTTGCGTACCGTCCAGTCCCAGTTGTTGGTTCCGGCCTGGCGTGCGAGTTCCTGCTGGGTGGTTTCGTCTCCTTGGAATTCGGCGAGCACGTCCAGGTCGGATAGTGACAGTTGGTTGAAGTCCTTGGCGAGGGCTCGGGTGAGGCGTGGGATGCCCGCGATTTTGAGGCGGCGGCGCACGAAGTCGGTGCTGCGGCCGGTCTTTTCGGCCATGTTCTCGATGCTGCTGCCCAGGTCGAGCAGTCCCTGGTAGGCGTCGGCTTCCTCGATGGGTGTCAGGTCGTGGCGTTGCGTGTTCTCGATGACCATGAGCTCGCGTTCGTCCTTGGGCGAGAGTTCCATGATCCGGCATGGTACCTGTGCGAGTCCGGCCTGTTGGGAGGCGGCGAGCCTCCTGTGGCCGATGACCACCCTGTAATCGGTTGAATCGGCGATCGGGGTGACCACGAGCTCCTGCTGGATGCCGTGCGCGCGGATGCTGTCGGCGAGCGCGGTGATGTCTCCGATGTTCTTGCGGGGGTTGTTGGGGTTCGGCTTGAGTCGGGTGGTGTCGATGAGGGTGATGGTGGGGGTCATTTCGTGCGGGTCACGCTCCTTGGTTGATGGCTTCGGCGAGTGCTTGGGCGGTTTGTCGGATGCCGGGGTTTGGGGTGATGGTGGTGAGGTGGAGTGCGAGGTCGGCGACGAGTTGGGGGTATTCGTCGGTGTGGGCGAGGATGGTTATTCTGCTGTCTCCGTTTTCGATGTGGGTGGTGTTCCAGTCGGCGTCGGTCAAAGTGATGCCGGTGGTGTGTCCTGTGGTGTTGATGATGGTGCTCATTGGTTCTCGCGGTTCTCGTAGTTTTGTGGTTCCTGGTTGATGGTGTGGGGTCGGCGCTTGCGGCGGGCTTTCTGTCGTTGGTGTTCGATGGTTTGGCGGCGGTGCTTGTGTTTGCTCACTTGGTGGTGTCCTTTCGGTCGTGGGGGTGTTGGCGGAGCATGTCGGCGAGGCGTTGGCTTCGGCGTTGCAGGTTGTCGTGGATGGTTCGCCCGGCTGGGGTTGCGGGTTGCCAGTCGGGCAGTTCCGGCGTGCTGATGGGTCGGATGGTCAGGTAGACGCCTTCGGGGCGGGTTTCGTCGGCGTAGCGTTTGCTGATCTGCCAGTGGATGATGCGGCTGTCGTTGGAGATCACTCCCTCGCGGTTTCGGCCGGGGTATCGGCTGTTGGTGGTTTGGAGCGCGTCGCCGATGGCGCGTTGGAGTTTGTCGAGGTCGCCTCCTCCTGAGGTTTTCGCGGTCTGCCATGCGGGCAGGTCGTGGAGCTTGTCGGTTCGGGGCACTCGGATTTCGCCGGTGATGGAGATTGGGCAGTCGTAGGGTTTGAGTCCGCTGGCGGTCATCATGCTGACGGCCGTGCCGCGGATCGCGGCTTCCCAGGATTGCAGTCTTGCGTCGACGCTGACCGCTTTGCCGTGTTTGGTTCGCCATGGTTGGACGCTGCCTTTGGTGATGGGCGTGCCCTGCACGATGATGTCGAGCGGTTGGCCGTTGTTGTCGTTGCCGTTCATTGTTCGGCTCCCCGATATTGTGCGATGACGACGTAGCAGTCCTTGTGGCGGCGGTCGGGCGCGATTTCCACCCGGTATGAGCCCTTGGGCTGGAAGCCGACGAATTTCGCGTTGCGCAGGCGGCGGCGCAGTTCGAGGGCGCGGCGACGGCTTTTGCCTTCGGCGACGATGGCCGGACGGTCGGGGAATCGGCGCAATGCCTGCGCGATCCGCTTCCATTTGCTGGCGGTTCGCGCAGGGGTGGTCACGATGTCGTCGGGCCAGCGTTCGATGAACCGGACGCTGCGCAGCAGTTCCAGATCGGTGTCGGATGCGGTGGCGTCGCCTGTTTGGGGTGTTTCGAGCTTGCTGATCTCCGTTTCCACGGACTCCGCCGGGCCCAGTCCGAGATGCTTGAAATACTGTTCGCCTGTGATCGGTTCGGCGCCGGTCTCGGTCTGGGTTTGCGCGCTTTGCGTTTCCTCGGCTGGTTGTGGTGCCGGCGTCTCGGTGGCCTGTTCGGGCAGTGGCGATGGCGCCGTCTGGGGCTCGAGGCCGGGACGGTTGATGCCGTGTTTGCGGCAGTATCGGCCGACCGCTATCTTTTCGTTGGATTCCAGCGCGTCCCACCCTTGGTCGACGGCGATGCTGTAGAGCTGCTTGACTTCCTCGGTCGTGTATTTCGTGGTCATGATGCTCCTTAATTGGTCCATGGGTCATTGGCTGGTGCCGTATATTCGCCGTATTCGCCGGACTGCGGCGGCTGCGGCGTCGCGTGTTGGCCTCGCTGGATGCGGGTGATGGCGGTGGTGGCGCGTTGCAGGCTTGGTCCGATGTCTTCGATGACCCAGCGTGTGGACCAGCCGGTGCCGCCGTCGCGTTTCTCGTACTTGCTGGTCTGTGGGCGTACCGTGGCCATGATCTGGTCTCCCTTGCCGAGCGATGCCACGATGTGCTCGGCGAGTTCGCGCCATGCCTCGCACTGCCAGCTGGTGGGCGTGACATCGACCGGGTTGCCGGCCGTGTCCTTCTCCCAGCCGCTGGACAGGATGCGCAGGTTCACGACCGGTATCCCGTTGCCCGTGGTCCGGTATTCCGGGTCAGCGGCCAATCGGCCCCTGATGATCGAGATGCTTGGGTCTTTGGCCAAATCAGTCTCCCTTCGGTTCTTCCTGGTCTTCTTGGTCTGGATCTTCCTGGTATGTGGTGGATGGCAGCAGCACGCCGACGGTGAAGCAGTACATGCCGCCGAGCATCGGCTCTCCCCTGCCCTCGTGGGCCCCGACCAGCAGGAGAACCAGACCGGTGAGCGCGAGGATCAGGCCCGTGACGCGGATGATTCTGTCGCGCATGCCTATTCCTCGAATTGGGCGATGAATTCCTCCATCGCCTTGCGGGTGACACGTCGCCAGCTTCTGGTTCCCCGTCGGCTTGGCGGACGGAATGTGGTGAGAGTGCCGTTGTTCGCGGCGATGAGCAGTGCGTGATAGTCGATGTTCCACACCTTCGCGGCCGAGTTCAGCGTCCAGGATTCACGTTCGTTGAGCGGTGTCTGGTTGACGGGGATCCTCACGCCGTATTGGTCGGCGAGCGCCTTGCGAGTCTGTTTCGTGGTTTCGGCACGCACTCCCTGCTCGTTGAGTCTGGTCATGAGGGCCACGTGTTCGAGTATCTTGGTTTCGTTCATTGCTGGTCCTCGCTTTCGGTGAGGTATGGTTCAAGTTTTTCCATCGCCCACGGGAGTGCGAGCAGTACGCCACTGGCGACGTAGACGGCGAGCGCGATGGTGTTGCCGATCGGGTGGGCGCAGCCGTCGTGGGTGAGCAGCCATGCGAGGGCGAGCAGCATGATGACGGCGAGCGTGATGGTTTCACCGTCATGCTTTTGCTTTCGGGTTCGCATCGATGGTCACCCCCTTGGGCAGATAGTCGGCGAGTGTGATGGATGGCAGGAATCCCGCGTCCGTTTTGGCGTCCATCAGGAGCGCTTTGCCGATCTGGTCGGCGGCGGCGCTGCTCATGCTTCGGACGAAGTCAGGTATGTCTTCGGCCAGTTGAAGGCTCAGAAGGCTGCTGCCCTGTTCTCCGGCACCGTCGAGGGTGACTCGCGCGATCGGCGCGGTCATGCCCCCGATGCTTACGGTGAAGTCGAAGATGATAGGTTGGCCACTCATCACGCCACCTCCTTGGATGCTGTCACCGTAGAATCGTGCCTATGGGTGGTCTGGTTTCCTTCTTGCAGTGGGTTTGGTCGGGTATCGGTGGTTTGGGTGGATTTGTCGGTCTGCTTGGCGGCGGTTGCGGCGTCTTCGCCTTGTTCCAGACGGGCAAGTCGAATCTGCTCGCGAAGAAGGCGAACCGTATTGCGCAGGAAGCCAACAGGATCGCCGCTGACGCGAAGGGGGTCGCCGAGGAGGCCAACCGTCTTGCCGGCAAGGCGAACGAGATAAGCGCAGACGCGAATGCGATCAGCCAGAGGGCGTTGAGCGTTACCGCGGATCAGACGGTCTACAAATGGCGGGGTGAATTCGATGGCGAATCGTCGACCGTCTTCCTGCTCAACGACTGCCCCCACGAAGCATCTGACGTTCACGTGTTCGTCCGTCACGAAGACCAGACCATCATGGACAGGATCGTCGATAAAGTACCCGCGTTCGGCGAGATCCCGCTCAAGGACGAGCTGTTCACGCAGAAGGTAGTCGAAGACCAGCGTTCCATCGACAGGCTCAACTCCAGTGCCGGGTTCGTCTACATCGGGGTCGGCGGGTATGACGTCACCGTCCATGTCGCCTACACCACTGAGCTCGGGAGCAGACGCAGCAATACGATCAAGCATCGCCTGACCGACGGCCAACGCCATTGAATCCTTGCTGGACATCATGCCACTCCTCCCAATGAGAGCAGGAAATTGAATACGAGGAACGTGATCACGACCATCACGATGACGAACACGACGGGGTGATCATCCAAGAGGCGCATGAACAGAAGGAAGACAGCCACTAATACGGCAACGATTGTCAAGGCCACGACGAACACGGATGCCGTGAACGGCAATGTTTCGATGTACTTCTCGACCATCACATCTTCTTGTGGTCTGGGGTATCCCTTCGCCGGGCTAGATTGGAAAGCGCCAACCAAGCAACCAGCCCAACGAAGGGAAGAATGAAATGGAGCCATTGGAAGAACGTTCGAGCAGTGAAACGGTCAGGGACGGGGAACGTCATACGCCATCGTGGTACGTTCACTTCAACGGACATCGGCTCGGGCCGGTCTCCGATGCGAAGTTCAAGAAGATGGCGGACACTCTCATGTCCATCGTCAGAGAGGGAAAGCACCACGGGCTCGCGTTCACTCTTCCTGAGGATGGCCGTGATGTCTGCTGCATCTGGACTCCCGGCGTCCCGATCAGCTTCAAAGAGGCTGACAGTGAATCTGAATGACATCACGCCACCAGCTCCTGCGAGCGCGGAACTACCTGCTCCTCCACAATGGTTGCCTCACCCGGCGTAAAACCGAATGCCTCGAACAGACCGACCAGAACGTTAGGTGACGGATTACGCAACCGCTCCGCAGTTTGTAACTCTTCCAGCGACACGTGTAGAGCACCCGCAAAAGCCTCTTCGGATTTAAGACCACTCATTTTTCGCACACGGTCCAAAAATCCTTCGCGCAACACGAAAACCTTAGCCATGTCATACCTCGTTTCATTTCGGTATTGCGGTTTCATCTTGGTATCAGATTAAAGCCGCTCCTCCCTTTTGTCAAACCGAAATGGAATTGAAATTTTGACATGGAATCAATTTGGTTCCATAATGGAATCATGGATAAATACAAGTGGTACGAACGCCTTGTCGGTAAAGACACAATCAAGGACGTGGCGCGGAAGGCGGGTATATCCGCCACTACAGCATGGAGGCAATATGCCGACGGTGCACTTAATTTTTCCGCCGAGAATGTCATCCTCATTGCTCGCGCCTATGGAACCAGCCCAGTCAAGGCATTGGTGACCTTTGGCTATCTGATGGCGCCCGAAGGCACTCTCGAAATCGGTATCGACGAAGCCCTACAGAAAGCGAGCTGGCCTCAGATCATGCATGAGATGGCGCGCAGGATTGAAGCCGACCCAGATAACCCCACCTGGTCAAGTCCCATGGTCACCGAATAATGAGCAATTTCATTGCATAATGCAATGTATGAGTATCAACGATTGGTTCGAGAAGATAACTGGCGGTGAGAGCTATAACGCCGTCGCTAAAAAAGCTGGGGTGCAGGCATCATCCATATGGCGCCAACTCCCCGATCGACTCTCAGAAAAAAATGCCGTCGCCATTGCGCGCGCATACGGCAGACCCGCCATTGAGCCCCTAATCATCATGGGGTTGCTCACAGATGACGACATCAAGGCAATCAAAAGCCAGGACGCATTAAGAGATGCGTCAGACGATGAACTCATGGCGGAACTAGGCCGCAGAATCAAAGCCAGTTCCGAAGACCCCAAATGGCAACAGCCACCTAAAGTCGAATAAAAAACACAAACGCCCCGGTCGCTCATTGTGAGCGCCGGGGCATTTTGTTATATCTCGTAGGCCTCTATGGTGAGGCTGGTATAGTAGCGGCTGACGAGTATTTTCAATCGTTTGCCGACGAGTGGCTTAGACGCAAAGTATGCGGTCGCCGACCGCGCCGTGATCTCTGAGAGCAAAGCACTTCCGCTTTTGAGTGCAAAATGCGGCTTTGCCTGCGATCCTTCCGGCACCGGCAACTGTTCGACGGTGGCCTCGAAAGCGATGAATCCTTTGTCGGGAATTCTAGGACCATTCCAGTTATTCTCCGAGACGCGGAATATGGCCGTTGCGGCGGCCACATCCGCCCCATATGCCTGTCGCTGTTCGTATTCCTTGAGCGAGGCATTGCCAGTTTCGCTTTCTTTCGCCTCTTCCAGCGTTGGCACCATGACGTAGATTTCGGGAATGCCTGTTTGGTACCATCCTTGACGCATGGCCACGAGTTCCACATTTTTCGCACCAGATTCAAGGATGGTACGAATGTGAATTACCGCGATGTGGTTGAAGAGAACGCCGAACGGTTTCCCTTTGTATTCGACCGCATACCCATCATCCACGCCGCTGCGCCATTGCCTTCCGTTAAGTCGACTTTTCAGCGTTATCGGACGGGTAACAACGCTGATTTTTTCGGCACGCCCCTCTTTGAGCTTGAGTATGGGGCGTGGGTCGTAGACGTAGATTGTGGCAGGGTATGAACCGGAGACGGTTTCGGTTTCCCGAGTCGCCGACACTGACAGAGTTTTTGGCGGGATGATGATCGGCGACGGCGATATCGTCCTTGACAACGCAGAACTTTGTCCCGTTTCTCGACGAGCCGACGCCAACGCTTCGCCATCCTCCACCTCGACGCCGACGAGCGCAGGCGATGCTTCATCATTGGGTTGTGCATGTCCGGGGTTTGCGCGTCCGTCCCAGTGACCATTGGCTGCTCGTTTTCGCTCGCGTTCGCTATCCTCGTCCAGCACGATACTGGGATCTTTCGCGGCCCTGGCGGCACGCTGTTCGGCCCGAATCTTTTCGGGGTCGTGAATCATGTCACCGATGACCCACAGCATCCATCCGATGAATGAGATGATTAGCGCGATTATGGTGCATGTCAGGAAATCGGTGCTCAATCCGCCAACGAAAATCAGCAGGGCGAATATCCATACTCCGATTGCCAGAATCCGGAATATGACCATACCGATGGTTCTGGGCATCGACGCCTTTCGCTTGGCCTGACGTTTTCCGGGCATCATGCCTCCAACCTCTTTGTTCGTTCGGCCGACTCGATGCGGCTATGTTTAGATTCTACCGCCGTCTTTTGGCATCATTCCGCCACTTCATCTGCCGACAGGGGTTTCGACCGCCATCGATACGCTGTCACGTTCCTTAAATCATCTATGACTATCCGCGGTCGCAGTTCAGGTCGGCATTGCGTTTCTGTATTCCGGTCGAATCGGTCGGCGGCATCACATAGCGCAAGACACAGTTCCTCGACGGATACGACGAGGCTGTACTCCGCGTTTTCCTCGTCGTCATGTTCCCACGTCTTGCCGAGTTTCGAACTCAGTCCAATACGCAATGAGAACGAGACGTGTTCAAGATTGACGTCATTCCGCATCAGCCTCCCTTGGTCATCCAACTCGTACAGGTATTTGGTCTCCATATTGGCATCGCCGTTGTGAAGCAGTTCGCAGCGCAGCTTGTAACATGCAAGGGCATCAAAGGCCGGCATCGGGTCCTTACCCATTCTTGAGCTAAGGGCATATCCACAGTATTGCCGGTACCAGTCCATGTATCTTTTCCCGACTTTTTTCTCTTCCGGAAAGGCAATCTGCCCGTAGGCATCCGGAATTGTGAGCGAAAGAGCTAGGGCGGCGCCATAGCATTCCGCCTGCAGCGTCTTCCTTACCTCATCGGCAAGGCTTATCTCCATAGGGTTCATCATCTGCGATGCAAGTCTTCTATTCTTCGTCGACATCATGCCTCCAACCTCGTTGTTCGTTCGGCCGACTCGATGCGGCTTGTTTAGATTCTACCGCCGTATATACGGAATCGCCCCGGCCGCTCTTGCGAGTGCCGGGGCGGCTTCGGAGCATCGGTCAGTTGTCCGCTTGCCGAAATGTTTTTGAGCCGAATCCCATGGAGGCTCCTTGCTCTTTGAGCCCATCCGCCCATTGGTCTAGGAATCGGAATGGCACGTTGAGGCTGTTTTCGGCCTTGAACGTATCTATCCCTTTATTTGGGTCGGCCGGGTCTCCGTATCCGGCAACAATCATTTGCTTAAGTAGTATCGGATGCTCGTCACCGACGTGTACAGGCTCCTCTTTTCTCCATCCTCTCGCGCTAAGTTGGATTTGCAGCGATCGGGTTCTGTCCGCGTCGATTATTCCGAGGTTGCTCGCGCGACTGATCATCGATGATATGGACATGCCCCATCCTGCTTTGAGTCGCACCAAATCGGTGAGCATGAGGCGCTGTGGCATGATGAGCTTCGCGTCGTTTTGAGGCATGAGCAGAGCACCGGCGAATCGGTGAGCCTCCCTCTCCATTTCCCGATAGAGCTGGGGTCTGCGGTATCGATGCAGAATTAGGTGTCCGAGCTCGTGTGCGATGGTGAATCTGAGTCTGTCACCCGTATTGTTTTTCGCGCTGTATCCGATGGTCGGCATATCCTTGCAGTTCGGTTGCGTCACTCCGTCGCTGTTCAGGTGTGCGGTCTGTTTCGAGGCCAAGGCATGGAGCGGTGCCACCACGATGCCCATTTTTTCTATGGCGCGCGTGAGATTGGGGACGCTGCCGGATTCATTGAGTCCGAGATGAGTGCGGGTACTGTCTGCCAAGCGCTCTATGCGGCTTTGCTCCAGCTCATTTTCTCTTGGAGCTATGGCATCAATCCATGATGTTTTGGGTTGCAGCCTCAGCACCGAGGATAGCTTCTGCGCAACCGAGCGGAGCAGAGCATATTCCGCAGCAATGGCGTTTAGTTCTCCGACCGATGCGCTTGACGTATGGCGATACGTCAATTCAACAATAGGGACGGGCTGATCCTGGTCGAGGAAAAACGACAACGGGTAGTCGGTCGCCATTGAGATTCTGCGCGCGGCCTCATCGGTGAAATCGATTTGCCGGTTTTGCAGTTTACTGAGCGTTCCTTGAGCTATGCCGGTTTTTTCCGCGAGCTTTTTCTGGGTCATGCGTTCGACCTGGCGGAGCAGGATGACCCTGTCCGGATTATAGTTCACGTCTCTCTCCTTTTGTTTTTACCGCATTGAACTCTAGCAACCCACCTTCTCTTCGATTGTCAGGCCCTTCAGAATGTCGATTTCGTCATCTGGTTCCGGGTCGAACCCCGGCATCCATCCTCGGCCGCCACCGCCATCCGACATGATGGGGAACGAATACGCCGATTTTCCTTTCGCGCCATACTTTCCGGGGCTTATCGGCTTATACACGCGCAGGAACGCCGGTTCGGGAAAAAGATAGTCGCAGGCGATGGTGAGCTTGACCTCGCTCAGATCGGGTTGACCAAGGACGTTGACCATAAGCTGGCCCACACCCTTCGCACCATTCTGGCTGTATCGCGCCCTGCCCGCCAGCGTATGACCGGAACACGGCATACCACGTGTGATGGGATCAACGGCATGGAAGTAAGAGATTGCACCCGTGGGCGTGTGCATGAGGTGGAAGAATCCCGAATTGTCCACTTCCCACCACCTAACCGGATGAAATTCTTTCCACTCCTTCGCCATGTTCATGTTGATGAGGTATGCCGCGATTCGCGATTTCTGCCGGTCGCTAAGACGCTTATATGAGGCGAGGTCCTTCTTGATGTTTGCGGTGCAGTCTCGAACGAATTCAGGCAGAAACTCGCAGAGCGGACTAAAGGCCTCCATGACCGCCTGCTTCTCATCGATTTTCGCGATATCCGTCACGCCAATGACCTTTCGTTTCCCTTGGATAACTTCTAAAAGAATATTTTAACACTAGATGTTACTATCAAGGAATAATTCGCCGCCCTTCAGGCACCACCAGAAATAAAGCCGCTTGCCGCAACGTTCGACCGGCGTGTCGCGACTGCCATCTTGTATAACTTACTTAGTTGAGCTATAATTATTATGTAAGCGAAAGCAGAACAGTGGAAGGAGGTGAGACATGGATGAGATCTGGAAAGCGATAGAAGCCATCGGCTCCCTGCTGGTCGGAATCGCCGCAGTCATCGCGGCGGTGAAATCCAAAGGCAACGAGCCACCACCCGCACCGAAGCCCAAGCCGCCGCACATACGGCAAAGGCCTCGCCGGTAGTGCAAGAGCCGCAGATTCCGAATAGTCCTAGTATCCGGAGCTGCGGCTCCCTATCCCCAGACTAATCCATGGAGCATCATGAACACAACAAACGCATACAGGCTCGTCTCGCTGATATGTGGCGCGATGTGCCTCATTCTCGCCATCGGCGGTCAGGCCATCGCGGCCGGAACCTTCGGCATGGCCGCCGGAGTGTTCGGCTATCTGTCGGGAGGCCGGAAATGAGCACCGCAAGATATCTCAGCCTCAAGGAGGTCGGCGAGCGCATCGGCACGAGCAATCCGGCCGCGAGGGGGTATCATCTGCCGGAACCGGACGCACTGATCGGCACGACTCGCGGCTGGCTTCCGGAGACAATCGATGCGTGGAACGCCGCCCGCCCCGGTCGTGGTGCGGGCGGCGGAAGGCCGCGCAAGAATCGCAATCAGGCCGATTCTCCCACCGCCTGACGAGCCTTGTCGGCGAGCGCCGCAAGGCTTGCGGCGGACCAGTGGGTGTATCCGGCCGTCGTGCTGATTTTTGCGTGGCCCATCATCGCTTTTCTCGCGTCTTCCGGGGCTCCGGCTTCGGCGAGGTGCGTGGAGAAGAAGTGGCGGGCGCTTCGGATGGTGACGTAGGGCAATCCGGCGTCTTCGAGAGAGCGTTTCCAGCGGCGGCGTTCCACGGTGTTGGTGAGCGGGTGTCCCTCGCGCGTGAATATGAGCTGGCCGGGCTGGCATTGCCTGCGTCCGACGAGCGCCCAGAGTCCGAGCCACGTCTGGTTGCCGACGGGCACGAACCGGTTGCCCTGCTTGCTTTTCGGTTCGACGAGCCAGAAGCATCCCTCGTAATGGCGGGAGCGGAGCCAGTTGGGCACTTCTGCATCGGATCTGAAGCGTTGGAGCTCCCACATGATCTGGATTCCGTGCACACCGTCGACGGTGGCGAGCTCTTCGGGCAGGATGGCGAATCTTTCGGCCTCTCTCATGCCGGTCTCGAACATGATGTTCCACATGAGGCTCCACATTTCGCGGTCGTCGTCGGTATCTGCCAGGTGGCTGTATTTGCGACGCTTGGGGTCGAGTGCGGCCTGCGCCGCCTGGGCCGGCTGTCCGGGTTCGAGGATTTGGGTGGCCTGCGACTCGTAGCGCGGCGGCGTTGCGGCGAGCGCCGGGTTCGATGGGATGAGGCGTTCGCGGACCGCTGCGTCGAGCACCTGCCTGAGTCTGAGATAGTGGTTGTGGACGGTTTTGCTTCGGTGTTCCTTGGCGAGTTTGGCGCACATTCCGTCGATGGTGGCGGGGGTTATTCTGTCGAGTCGCATTCCGCCGATGACGCTGCGGATGGTGTTGCAGTCGGATCGGTAGGTTTCGAGGGTGCGGGGTTTGACGTTGGGCGCGATGGTATTGAGTCATCGCTCCATCCATTCGTCGAGCGTTGGGGTTCCGGCCAGGGGCATATCGCCCTCGCGCTGCAGTCTTTTGATTTTTTCTTGGAGCCGTTGCCGCGCGGCGGTCTTGGTGGGGGCCTGCGCCTCGACCATGCGGCGTTTGCCGGTGCGCGGGTTTGGTGCGATTTCTTTGCGCGCGTGCCAGGTTCCTCGTTGATCCTGCCATTCGCTGCCGCTTCCCCGCGGCCTGCGTGGAGGTGTTTTGGACGTCGTTGTTTGGTTCTGTGCGGGCATCATGCCTCTTCCTTGGTCATGCTATGTATCAGCTGGAGGTCATGCTATAGGTCATGCTATCGAGGTCACAATCAGGCACGTTTGGCCCAAATCTTGCAATCACGATGATTCGACACCCGAATATGCGAAAGGCCGCAAACCCTTGGAATTGCTTGGGTTTGCGGCTTTTGTCAGTGGAGCGGATGACGGGAATCGAACCCGCGTAATCAGTTTGGAAGACTGAGGCTCTACCATTGAGCTACATCCGCGAAAATGTCGCTTTTGGCGACTTGAGCTATTATACACATCGCCGACACTTTGGCAACTCCCGTGTCCATGCGGAACGGGACCGTCAAAACAGGACCGTCGGAACAGGCGTCACACCATGAGACCGATATCGCCGGTGCTCAGCCTCTCCGTCTCCCCTGATGCCGTGCGCACGCTGATCGAAGCGTCATCGTTGAGCGATACCACCTTGCCGGCGATCGTCCGGCCGTCGATGAGCTGCGCGTCGATCTGCCGCCCCATCATCCAGCAGACGTGGTGCATCTCGGAGCGCAACCGGGAACTCTGGATGAGCGGCATCTGCACGAACGCCTCCAGACGGGTGCGCAGTGAAGCGACCAGGCGCGCCGCGATCATGTCAATCAGCTCCGCGGTCGGCGGCAGCGGTGCGACGTGCATCCGCAGCGACGTGGATTCCGGCGTCGGCAAACGATCCGCGGGCACCGACAGGTTGACGCCTACGCTGAAGATCACGGCGACGTCACCGTGCCGGTCGGGCGGCGAGGCGACCTGGGTGAACGTGCTGCCGAGCTTGAGTCCATGGCAGTAAATGTCGTTCGGCCATTTGAGATGGAACCCGCATTCGGGGTCGAACGGGACCGCGCCGCACTCGTCCAGGGTTCCTTCGATGGCGTCCAGAGTGGCCAGTCCGGCAATCATCGACATCCAGCCGTTGACTGCGTCATCGGTCGCCACCGATTCGGGGATGGTCACGATGAACGATATGGCGAACGAGTGCCCGGGAACGCATGCCCACGGCCGGCCGAGCCGTCCTCGGGCGTCGTCCATGGCACCGGCGGCGACCACGGTGATGGCGATGCCGCCGTCATCGTTGCGCGCGAACCTCCCCCGCTCGATGAGTCGGCGTGCCTTCGCATGGGTGGAATCGATGCGTTCATAGGCGGCCACCTCGTCCGCCGCTTTCGCAGTCCGGTCAAGTCGCGGCGCTGCGACTTTGTGTAAGGCAATCATGATGATACTGTACGCCGGAAGATATGGCAGCGTCAAAACGGATGTATCGTCACACAAGCGTCGGCCGCATACGATACGACCCGCTGGTGCGTCTCCCGGGAGTCTTGCCCGAGCCTCGCACCAGCGGGCCGTAAACAGCCGACGAGCCCGATGTCGGATTCTGCCCCGACATGGATGGCGTACACTCGCCAGCCGATGCCTGCGGACGCCCCAACGAATATCCGCCTGCATACATACCTATGACGCACGCTTATTTCGAGCGTCGTCTTCAAAGAGTCTGAGAACTGTCCGTATAGCGGCGTCATGACTGCCGAAAACCGCCGTCACACGGTCAACATGGCGACGGCCGAGGCGATACCGCCATCATGGCTCAGCGAGACATGCCACCGAAAAACCAAGGAAACCGATGCGCTCGACGCCGCAGCCGGCGCGGAACCCGTGCTCACCGGAGTCACGATCGGCATCCGCATGACCGCAGGCCCCATCCTGACCAACCCGGGCGCGCCCGACATTTCATCGGAGTTTCTGGAGGCTGCGGGGGGCAGCGACGCACGCAGCTTCCGCTCGACGTCCGGCCGCAACGCAACGCACGGTCGGCCGCGCGAATCATCCACGATTTCAATGCCGTTCCACGGGAAATTCTCGATGGTATACGGGTTCGGCATGTCGCCGAGCGCGTCGCACCAGGCTTTCAGCACCGCTTCCTTGCCGGCCCACTTCGCCGCCAAGTGGGTGGACTCGTCATCGTTCTTGCGTCTGGCCCGCTCGCCGGCCTGCCTCACCTCGCGCACAGAGAACAGCCCTCGCATGCGCGAACCCGGTTCCGCAAGCTGTTCGGCGAACGCCGAGACATCGACGACATCGTGCCCGAGACCGAGAACCGACATACCGCGCCACCTTTCCGAGAGACCTGTTCCAGTGTATGACGGGTCCGGGCCGCTTTGCGTCCTTAAGTGCGCGCCGAAACGACAAGTGTGCGCACTTAAGGACGCAAATGGGCTGGTTTGCGTCGCTATGTGCGCGGACACGTCGTTTCGGCGCGCACTTACGAACGCAAAATGGGCCCACACGCGGAAACGTGCGGGCCCATCATTCAGCAGTCAGACGTGACTCGGCAGATCAGGCTTCGAAGAAGCCGGACTGACCGAGGCGGGCGTCAGGCTGAGCCATCAAACGGGGAGTCCAGTGAACTCCCCGTAGGCGAAGCGAGCGGGCGCGCTACCTGCGCCCGCGAGGGAATCCTGACGAACGACTCGGCAGATCAGGCCTCGAAGAAGCCAGACTGACCGAGGCGGGCGTCAGGATTCAACAGCATGGCCTTTTCGACTTCGTGGCCGTTGTAACGATTGCCGTCGGCGAGCTTGGTGCCGTCCTCGCGGAAGCGACGGTTGTCGATCGGCTCGTAGAGCGCCGCGCGACCCATCATGCCTTCCTCAAGGTGACGCTGGCCGGCAGCCAGACGGGCGTTCGCACGCTCGCGCCAGGCGTTCAGCGCGTCCTCACCCGCGGTGTGTGCCACGGCCGCCTCGAAGGCACCCGGGTTCACGATCGCGGCGAAACCGCTCACGTGGCCGAAGCCGAGCGAGGTGGCGAGGCCGGCCTTGACGCGGCCGACGTGCAGCGGCTTGGTGAGCCACACCATGTGGTCGTCGCGCTCCAGCTTCGGGTCCACGCAGTCGAGCGAGGCGTTGGCCGGGATCACGCCGGACTTGAACAGCTGTGTCAGGCCGTTGACCTGGAAGATGCAGGCGCCGCCCTTCGCGTGGCCGGTGAGCGTCTTCTGGGAGATCACGAACAGCGGGTTGCCGTTCGTGCGGCCGATGGCGTGCGCCAGCGTGTTGTGCAGCTCGGACTCGTTCGGGTCGTTCGCGTTGGTGGACGTGTCGTGCTTGGAGACCACGGCGATGTCGTCCGGGGTGACGCCGAGCGCGGCCAGATCGTGCACGAGCTTCGAGTCGCGGCCGCCGAGGCCAGCCGCCAGGGCGCCGAGGCCCGGGGCCGGGATCGAGGTGTGCGCGCCATCCGCGTACGAGTGGATGAAGCCGACTACGCCGGCGACCGGCAGACCCATGCGAAGCGCGATGTCACCGCGCGTCAGCAGGATCGTGCCGCCGCCCTGGGACTCCAGGAAGCCGCCGCGGCGACGGTCGTTCGCACGCGAGAAGAAGCGCGCGTCGATGCCCTTCGCGTACATCTCCTCCGAGTTGGCGGTGGCGTTCATGTTGCCGAAGCCGATCACGGATTCCACGCCGATGTCGTCAATCGCGCCGGTGACCACGAAGTCGGCCTTGCCGAGGGCGATCTTGTCGGCGCCCTCCTCCAGCGACACCGCGGCGGTGGCGCAGGCGGAGACCGGCTGGATCATGTTGCCGTAGCCGCCGACGTAGGACTGCATCACATGCGCGGCCACCACGTTCGGCAGGGCCTCCTGCAGGATATCGGTCGGGATCTCATGGTTGAGGAAGCGGTCAAGGTACAGCTTGCGCATCGACATCATGCCGCCGAAGCCGGTTCCCTGCGTGCTCGCCACCATCGAGGGATGGATGGCCTGCAGCACCTCGGTCGGCGTGAAGCCGGCGGACAGGTAGGCGTCCACGGTGGTGACGATGTTCCACAGCGCGATCTTGTCGACGTCGCCGACCATCGAGGCCGGGATGCCCCACTTGAGCGGGTCGAAGCCCTTCGGGAACTGGCCGCCGACCGTGCGCGTCATCGTGGCGCGACGCGGCACGCGAATCATCGAACCGGCGTGACGGGTGACGTTCCATTCGCCCGACTCCGGGTCGGCCGCGATGGAGGTGTGCGCCTCGTCCATCTTGACGTATTCCTTGGCGATGTCCTCGGTGGGCACGGAGAAGGTGACGCCGTGGTCGAGGAAGACCTCGGTCTCCTCTTCGTCGGCGCCGTCCTTGTAGTCGTTGCCCATGCCTTCATCGAACGGACGGATGCCGGAGCGGGCCACGACCTCGTCATGGTAGCGTTCGGCGATGTCCTCTTCGGGCACGAGGTTGCCGTCGGTGTCGTACCAACCCGGCTTCGGACTGTCCTGCCATTCGACCAGACCCATGTTCCACGCGAGTTCGAGCACCGCGCCGGCGGACAGGTCGACGCTGCCGTCGGAGTGGATTCCGAGCTCCGCCTCGAAGCGGGTGCGGCCGGAGCCCCACGGGCCCAGCTCGCCGATGGAGACGATGACGATCTCGTCCTCGGGCTTGGCGGTGACGTTCTGCCAGTCGGCCAGGTCGACCGGCGCCTGCTGCGGCACGTGCGGGCTGGGCAGCGCCTTGATGCTCAGGCCGGATGCGGCGGTCTTCGCGGAGGTGGAGTCGTCGTCCGACTGCTGTGCGGAGGCCGCGGCCTTCTCTGCGTCGGCCATCGCCTCGGCGCGCAGCGCCTTGATATCGATCGGGGCGTTGCCGAGCCCGCCGGTCAGGTCCACGTCGAGCGGATGCTCAACTGCTTCCGCGCGGGATTCCGCGGTGCACAGGTCGAGCAGCTTCACGGCGATCTGTTCGGTGGAGTACGTGTGGATGCCGTGGCGTTCGACGACCTCGACCAGCGGGTCGTTGCCGCCCATCAGGCCGGTGCCGCGCACCCAGCCAATCTTCGGGTGGGCGAAGGTGACACGGGACGACCATACCTTTTCGGCATGGGCGCGGTTGACGATCGCGTCAAACGCGCTCTTGACCTCGCCGTACGCGCCGTCGCCGCCGAAGATGCCGCGGTTCGGGGAGCCGGGCAGCACCACATGCAGCTTGTGCTGCACGTCGGTGTCGGCGCCGATGGCGGATAGGCCGGCGATCGCGCGTTCCACGCCCCACAGCATCAGTCGCGCCTGGGACTCGAACAGTTCGCCGGAGTCGGTCAACGTGCCGTGCACCGGCGGGGCGGCGAACGGGAAGAACAGCGTCGGCTCGTATGCGGGCTTCAGGATCGTGGTGGTCGCGCCGGAGGTCTTCTTCTGCACGTTGCCGATCCACTGGACCAGTTCGTCCACGTCGCGGTAGCTGGACAGGTTCGCGGGAACCAGCCACAGCTTGGCGCCGCCCACCGCGTGCTCGCGGTAGGTTTGCTTCGCCCACGCCTTGACGGACGGACGGAAGCTGTGCGAGGTGGCGATGACGGTCGCGCCGCCGGCCAGCAGGCCGTTGACGACCTGCGCGGCGATCGAGTTCGGAGCCACGCCGGTCACCACTGCGATGTCGTTCGCGAAGCGGGATGCGTCAGGCACGTCGGCGACCGATTCGAGGGCCTCGGTGGCGATGCGGTCGAAGGTGTCGGCGAGCTGTCCATGGCTCTTGGACGCGAACCACTTGGCCTGGTCGGCGACGTCCCTGCCGGCGCCGACAAAGCTCAGGGACTCGACAGACTGGTCGCCGTTGTAGAACAGGCGAGCCAGGTCTTCGCGCGCGGATGCCCAGCGGTCATCGAAGAGGATGGCCTTGCGGGAGTCGAAGCGCGGCTCGACCTGCTTGGACCAGTCGGAGCCGAGCTCGGCGTCGACGGCGGCCACGACGGCCGCGTTCTCGTCCTCGCCGGGTTCGGCGGCCGGAGCCGTCACGCCCAGTTCGTTGAGCACGTAACGGGCGGTGGAGGCGAGCACGCCGTTGGCACCGGTGACCTTCTCCGCGAAGGCGTCGAGCGCCGCGGAATCCACCACGGCACCGCCGGCTGCGCCGCCGGCGCTCGGCTTGGAGACAGCCACGCCCTTGGTCTGCCCAACCAGGGTCACCGCATCGTCGATGAGCTGATCGGCGGCGGCCGCATTGGCGGCGGCGCCGGTGGGCAGCTTGGCCAGATCACCGCCACGCGAGCTGGCACCCTCGCGGGTGTCGAGCAGCAGGGCCGCGGTCACGGCGGCAACCCAGCCTTCGCCGAGCTGCCACACGTTGGTCACGCGTTCGCGGATGTGCGCGGGCTTGACGCCGGCGGCACCGAACAGCGCGCGCAGGCGGTCACGGATCGCATCAGACAGTACCGGGCCGAACGCCTTGTAGTTCGGGGCGACCTTGTTGACGAGCTGTGCAAGCTGGGTGAGCGTCGCCTCTGCGGCGCCATCCACGCTGGCCACACCCAGCTCGGAGCTGATATCCATCAGCAGCTGGTTGCGGCGGGACGACACGCCATTGGTCAGCGTGTCGGTCGTGTCGTTCGCGCCGATTTGGTCGAGGCGGATCTTTGTGGAGTAAGCCATGAGCACACCGATGGCGTCGGACGCCTTGAACGGCAGGTCGTCGACCGGGCCGCTGACGGCGGAACCGAGTTCGGCGACGGCGGAACCGACCTGAGCGGCGGACGGCGCGGCGACGACTGCCGGAGCCGCGGCGGGCGCGGCGGCAGCGGGCGCAGCCGGAGCCGGGGCAGCAGCGGGCGCCGAGGTCTCGGTCTCCTCCGGCTCATCGTCCGGCACCAGCGAATCAGAGTCGGTCATGTACACACGGCCCTCATCGCGGCCGACGTTGTACACGGTCACGTCACAACCCGAGAAATCGGGCAGTCGCAGCGTCTTGGAGCCGAGATTGGCGAGCGTCGGCGAGTTGCCGAGACCGACCTCCACGTACTCCTCCACGCCGAGACCACCGCGGTTGGCGGGGTTGAACAGCAGCGCCTGGGTCTCGATCCAGCGCACGGGGGACGCGAACTGCCACGACAGCAGTTCGGTGAGCAGCAGACGGCCGAGCTTCTGGTCGTCGGCGGCGTAGGAGTCCCATACTGCCGGGTCGTCCAGAGCGGCCTTGATGCGCTCGGACGGCACGACTTCGAGGATCTTGGCGGCGAATTCCTTCGTCATCTCGAACGGGGACGCCACCAGGTTCGGGATGTAGCGGTCGACCAGACGGCCACGGTAGTCGATGTACTGCGGCAGCAGCGCGTCGAGCTTGTCGCGGAACTCCGGCACGCCCTTGCGAAGCAGCGTGGAGTGGAACGGCACGTCGATGCCCGGCACCAGCATGAACGGCGGCTTGCCGCCATATTCCTTGGCGCGGCGGGACGCGTCGGCCTGCAGGTACTTCAGGCCGGCGATCGTGCCGGCGATCGCGTACTGCTGGCCGGCGAGGTTGTAGTTCACGATCTCCAGAAACTCGCCGGACGCCTTGGCGACGGACTCGACGTATTCCTTGACGTGCGCGTCGTTGACGCCGAACTGGTTCGGACGCAGCGCGCCCATGCGGTAGTTCGAGCGGCCCTGGGCGTCGCGCTCGATCAGGTGGTGCATGGTGGAGCCGCGGTGGAACACCAGTTCCAGCTCGGTCTCCAGCGGGATGATGTCGGCGAACGCGGACAGCGCGTTGTACTCGCCGAGCGAGTGGCCCGCGAAGTACGCCGGCCAGATGTCGGAGCCGGCCTCGCGCAGACGCGCGGTCTGGGCGTAGGCCACCGTGGCGAGCGCCACCTGCGTGAACTGGGTGAGGTTGAGCAGGCCGTCCGGGTGACGGTAGGTCACGCCGTTGGCGGTGAGCTCCTTCGGGTTGTCGCGCACGACCGCGAGGATCGAGAAGCCCAGCTTGGAGCGGGTCAGCTTGTCGGCGCGCTCCCACACGCTGCGGGCGGCGGACGACTTGGCACGCTCGTCAAGCACCATGCCCTGTTTCTGGATGCCCTGGCCGGGGTAGACGAACGCGGACTTCGGCGCGCGAACCAGCGCAGTGCCGCGCGAGACCAGCTGACCGTCGATGCGGCAGGTCACTTCGAATGCCATGCCGCCGTGCTCGACCTTGCCGACGCGCTCGATGGAGATCTCCACCTTGTCGTCGAGCTGTACCATGCCGTACATGTTGTAGGTCCAGCCTGCGATCTCGTAGTGAGCACCCTTGTCGTCCAGCGCCTGGACGGCGTGCTGGGCGGTGGCGGACAGCCACATGCCGTGCACCAGCGGGGCGGCGAGCCCGGAGATGCGGGCGCCGCGCGTGGAGGTGTGGATCGGATTGAAGTCGCCGGAGGTACGCGCGAATGCAGTCATGTCATCGGGTGCGGTGACGGTAACGCGGCGCAGCAGACGGCGAGGCGTGGCCTGCACCGTGGCTGCGGCGGAGTCGTCCTCCTGCTTGGCTTCGAGGGCGCCACCGTATTCGGGGGCGTCGGCCGGCAGCGCGTCGGAGTAGACGCGGCCGCGAATGGCGAAGCGCTCGGTCTCGCGGGCGAGCACGGTGCCGTCGGCGGCGGTGTGCAGCACGTGGATGGTCACGACGCGACCGGACGCGGACTCGAAGTAGTCCTCGGCCCAGCTGGTGAGCGTGATGGTCTCGTCGACGTGCTTCAGCAGCTCGTCCTCGGTCTCCTCAAGCTCGATGAGGTGGTCGAGATGCACCGCGTTGAGCAGTCCCTCGATGACCGGGTAGCCCTTGACGTACACGGAGCCGAGCGCCGCGTAGATCGCCGGCCATGCCGGGCCGACCAGCGCGTCGGGGGCGATGCGCGAGGGCGCGAGGTCCTGCGGCAGCGCGCCGCCGGTGGCCGCCTCGTGGTCGTAGCCGAGGTTGGCGGACAGCGTGTAGGTGGCCGACGCGGTGCCGAACGGGTAGGCGGCCTTGTCGTCGGACGGGGTGATCTTCGGCATGTCGGTCAGCTTGTCGCCGGTGATGGCGGTGTTGCCGATGCCTGCGGTGGCGGCGAGCATCGCGTAGACGTTGCCGACCAGGCGCTCGCGGTTGACGACCGGCAGCAGGCCGGTTTCGGTGCCGCGCAGCGTCAACGGGATGACGATGTCGCGCACGGCGTGCTTGGAGACGCCACCGTCCGGATCGTTGTCCCAGTACGTGTCGAGATGGATGTCGAGGTCGTATTCCTCGCCCTGCTCGGAAGCGCCGCGGTCGATGATCTCATAGTTGGCGTCGCCGACCTGCGTGCCGTATGCCGGGTTCGTGGTCAGGTGGCCGACCCAGGAGATATTCGGGCAGGTGCGGATGAACGCTTCGGCGCTCTCGGCGCCGCCGAGCTCGCTGTAGGCGTCGGTGGAGGCACCGGACTGCAGTTCGCGGGTGCGCTCCAGGGCCGCGGCCTCGAAACGGCCGAGGATGTGGGCGACGGGCTCGTCGACGGTGGTGATGCCGGCCACGGAGATCGGGCCGGGAATCACGCGCACGGAATCGGCGGAATAGCGGGCGTCCTCGGACTGCCACAGCTGATCCTGGCCCCACCGGCGCAGCAGGTCATTGTCGATGACCGGCACGAACGGCATGGGCTTGGGATATTCGCTCACGAGTACCGGGAACCAAGCCACATCGGCCGGGGTCACGTGGATTTCGGCAACCTGCGGGTAGGCGGCTTCCAGCTTGGCGATGGCGGCCTTCGGATCGGAGGCGACATCGTCCACGCCGGCGAACAGCGAGGTGAACTCGCCGGATTCCTGACCGCACACACGGGCTTCGATGCGCTGCAGCAGGTGCAGGAAGCGCAGAGAATACGTCGGGTCGACCACGGGGAACACCAGGTCGACGAAACGCTCGGCCCACTCGACGTAGGTCATCGAGGCGAGGTCGCCGAAGTACGGCTTGGCGGTGGCGTCGAGCGCCTTGATGATCTCGTCGCGGCGGCTTTCCAGCTCTTCGGGGTGCTTCATGACGCGCACCAACAGACGGCCGCAGGCGGCGGAGGCGTTCTCGACCTCGTAGATGTCGGCGTGAAGGTGGCTCAGGCCGGAGGAGACTCCGCCGACCGACTTGCCGGACGGCACCCACTTCTCGCCGGCGGGCGCGAACGGGTCGGCGTCGGCCGACGTGTCGGTGATGCCGGGCGTCTTGACGAGCAGCTGCTTGACCGCGGGGCTGGTGTGGGCCTCCTTGGCGGTCATGACGGCGGTGCCGATGAGCACGCCGTCGACCGGCATGTCGGGCAGGTCGTAGGCGCGCGCCCACTGGCCGGAGATGTAGTCGGCCGCGCGCTCCGGCGTACCGATGCCGCCGCCGGCGACCAGCACGAGGTTGCTGCATGCGCGCACCTCGGCGTAGGTGGAGGTCAGCAGGTCGTCCAGCGACTCCCAGGAGTGGTGGCCGCCGGCCGAACCGCCTTCGACCTGCATCAGGATCGTCGTGGGGGCCACGGCCTTGGCAATCGCCACGACCTGGCGGATCTGCGCGACGGTGCCGGGCTTGAAGCCGACGTAGGGCAGGCCGTCCGCCTGCAGGGAGGCAACGAGCGCCTTGGCCTCGTCGAGCTCGGGGATGCCGGCCGAGACGATCACGCCGTCGATCGGCGTGCCGGACGCGCGCTTCTTCGGCACGATGCCGGAGGGGCCGAACTGCAGGTTCCAAAGGTAGCGATCCATGAACATCGCGTTGAATTCGACCGTGCGGCCTTCTTCGAGCAGGTTCTCCAGCTCGGCGACATGACGGTCGAACACGTCGGCGGTCACCTGGCCGCCGCCGCCGATCTCGGCCCAATAGCCAGCGTTCGCAGCCGCGGCCACGATCTCGGGATCCACGGTGGTCGGGGTCATGCCGGGCAGCAGCACCGGCGGCTTGCCGGTCAGGTCGGTGAACTTGGTGCGGATCTTGTCGCCGGCGGGAGTGTGCAACACCTTCGGCGCGAACGTCTTCCAGTTCTGGGTGCGGACGGGCTCGTCCTCCATGGTGGACAGCGCGGAACGCTCGGCCATCGTGGCGGCTTCGACCACGCCGACGCCGGTGCCCTGGATCAGGTTGCCGATGAGCTTGCCGAGCGTGTTGCCCGGGCCGAAGTCGACGATCCACAGCTTGGACGGATCGCAGGATTCCAGCATCGCCTTGACGCGGGCCGCCCAATCGACGTGGTTGAGCAGCACTTCGGCGGCCAGCTCGCGCGTACGGGTCTCCTTGAAGCCGCAGGCGTGCGCCCAGGCCACGGCCTGCTCGACGGCATCGGCCATCAGCGGCGAGTGGAACGGCAGCGTGACCTCCAGGTATTCGAGGACGGGCCCGAACACCGCGCCGCCGCGGACCTTCTCGTCACGCAGTGTCTGCTGGCGCTTGTGCTCCTTGCCGGCCTCGACCTCGAAGGCGGCAAGGTCCTCCGGGTAGCCGGAGAGCACGTGGTTGTTGCTGGAGTTGGTGACGGCGATGCTGATCGGGCCGCGCGGGTTCGGCACGCGGGATGCGAGCACCTCGACCTGGCGCTTGGTGGCGCCGCGCACAGACAGCATCGGAGTGGCGCCGGCGTGCTGCGCGGTGAGCGCGAGCTCGCGCGCCTTGCGGGTGCCGGCCACGCCGATCAGCTCGGCGATGGCCAGGATCTCGTCGATCTGCTGGCCTGCGGCCTCGATGGAGCCGGCCTTGCGGATGGCGTTGACCATGTGCGCGCCGAGCACGCCCTGCGAATGGCCGAGCACGGCGACGGGGGCGGTGTTCGCCACGTCAAGGCCGAGACCGGCGGCGTCGATCAGCGCGCCGAGCTGGGTGAGCGCGATGCCTTCGACGCTGACGGTCGCCGCGGCGGCGGCACCGAGCCGTGCCGGGTTCGGCTTGAAGCCGAACAGGTCGATGGCGCGTCCGGTGGTGGCAAGCAGGTCGGCGGCCACGGGGGCGAGCATCGTGTTCGCCGCGGCGACATGGCCGCGCAGCGTGGCTTCGAGCGCCGGATCATTGGTCAGGTCAGCGAGCGCAACCGGCCAGGGTGTGGACTGTCCGCCGAAAGCGAGCGCATGAGGTTCGCCGTTGAGCCGACTGAGAAAGAAATTGGGGTCTGACATGGGTTGGTGTTCCTTCTTTTATTTGGACATTGTGCGGAGCCGCCATTGCCGGTATCGGCTCAAAATCTGTTGTGCCGCGGAGTGGCCGCCGCGGCGGGATGGACTACAGCGGCTGGTTGCCGTGATGCTTGGTGGTGCGGCGCACGCGCTTCTTGTCGGCGAGCAGTCGCAGCGATTCGGCGATGGCCTGACGGGTCTGCTCGGGATCGATCATCGCGTCGATCTCGCCCATTTCGAGCGACAGGTTCGCGTTGACGGTGGTGCGCTCGTATTCGGCGGCGAGCTTGGCCCGCAGCGCGTCGACGTCCTCGCCGGCCTCCTTGGCCTTGACGAAGTCCTTGCGGTGGATGATGTTCACCGCGCCGGTGGCGCCGAGCACCGCGATCTGCGAGCTGGGCCACGCGAAGTTCATGTCCGCGCCGATCGCCTTGGATCCCATCACGATGTACGCGCCGCCGAACGCCTTGCGCAGCACGACGGTGACCATCGGCACCTGCGCGTTCGCGTAAGCGTAGATCACCTTGGCGCCGCGGCGGATGATGCCGGCGTGCTCCTGATCGGCGCCCGGCTTGTATCCGGGGGTGTCCACGAGCGTGATGACCGGCAGGTTGAACGAGTCGCACAGACGCACGAACCGCGCCACCTTTTCGGAGGCGTCCACGTCGAGGATGCCGGCGCGAACGTTCGGCTGGTTGGCGACCACGCCGATCGGCCGGCCGTCGATGCAGGCGAATCCGACGACGGCGGACGTGGCGAACAGCTCGTGCACCTGCACGAATTCGCCGTAGTCGACGATGCAGCGGATCACGTCGAGCACGTCATACGGCTGGCGGTCGTTGTCCGGCACGATGTCGGTAAGGCGTTTCGCGGTCTCGCGGTCCGCGCGAGTCGCCGCATAGGCGTACATCGGGGGCTGGGCGTCGCTGTTCGACGGCAGGTAGGCAAGCACCGTGCGCGCGTAGTCGATCGCGTCGGCCTCGTCCTCGCCGAGGTAGTGCGCAACGCCGGATTTCGTGCTGTGCACGAGTCCGCCGCCGAGGTCGTTCATGCTGATCGTCTCACCGGTGGCCGCCTTGACGACGTCCGGGCCGGTGACGAACATGTCGGAGTTCTCCTTGGTCATGACGATCAGGTCGGTCAGCGCCGGGCAGTACACGGCGCCGCCGGCGCACGGACCCAGGATCAGCGAGATCTGCGGGACGAAGCCGCTGGCGTCGCAGGTCTTGCGGAAGATGTGGCCGTACTGCGTCAGCGCGGCGACGCCTTCCTGGATGCGGGCGCCGCCGGAGTCGACGATCGCGACGATCGGCACCTTCAGGTCCAGCGCCATGTCCATCAGGTGGCAGATCTTCTCGCCTTCGGCACGACCCAGCGTGCCTCCCCTGACGGAGAAGTCCTGCGCGTAGACGGCGATCTTGCGGCCGTACACGTCACCGAATCCGGTGATGACGGCCGAACCGGCCTTGCCGCCGTTGATGTCGCCGCCGCGGAACCGGCCGATCTCCTCGAACGAGCCGGTGTCGAGCAGCAGTCCGAGCCGCTCGCGGGCGGTCATCTTGCCCTTGGCGTGCTGGCGGGTGCGCGCGTTGGATTCAGCGTCACGCGCGAGTTCCGCCGCGCGTACCACCGCTGCGCGGATCGGCTGCTCGCCCTGCGCCTGTGCGGCGCCGTCCGCCGAGACGTGCCCAGGTTGTTTCATGACCTGTTTCACGGCCGGCGAGTTCATGATATCGGTCATCACTTGCCCTCCTTGCCGCTCTTCGCGGTGCTTGCGGACTTGCCGCCGTCATCCACCGCGCCGGACTTGTCGCGCGCCTTGGCACCGTCGACGTCCATCGCGACCAGCGTCTCGCCGGCCTCGACGCCGGTGGCGGGCGCGACGAAGATCTTCGCGACCGTGCCGTTGACCGGCGCGTACACGTAGTTCTCCATCTTCATCGACTCCAGCACCACCAGCAGGTCGCCCTTGGTGACGGACTGGCCTTCCGCGACGTTGATGCGCGTGACCACCGCCTGCATGGGCGAGGCGATGACGCCGGACTTGCCGTCGTTGCGCTCCTTCTTCTCCGCGATGGCGTGCAGCCCCTGGCCTCGCAGCGGCTGCGACGGGCGCTTGGCTCCGCGCGAACGCCCCGCTCCCATGAGGTTGTTGACGATGTCGGTCGGCACGGTGAGCTTGACGCGGCGGTCGTCGACCTCGATGACGAAGCTTTCGCTCGTCGGGGCCTTCGCGCCGGCGTCCTGGCCTTCGCCGCTGAGCGACGCCGGCTGTCCCGAGCGCACGGTCTGCGGCTCATGGTTGAGATACTTGCGCTCCAGCCACTTCGTGCTCACGTCGAAGAGATGACCATGCTCGGCGGTGAACTCATCGTCGTTGAAGATCTGCTTGAACAGGCTGGCCGGGGTCGGCACGCCCTCGATCACGAGTTCGTCGAGCGCGCGGCGCACGCGGGCGACAGCCGCCTCACGGCTCTGCGCAGTGATCACGACCTTGCCCATCATCGAATCGAACTTCGGCGAGACCGTGTCTCCCTGCTCCACGCCGGTATCGATGCGCAGGCCGGGGCCGGACGGCCAGACGATGCGCTCCAGCGTGCCGGAGGACGGCGTCAGGTTCGTCGCCGGATCCTCGCTGGTGATGCGCAGCTCGAAGCTGTGGCCGCGCGGCGCGGGGGCCGGTGTCAGGTGGCCGCCGTCGGCGATATCGATCTGCTCGCGCACCAGGTCGAGCCCGCACACCTCCTCGCTGACCGTGTGCTCGACCTGCAAACGCGGGTTGACCTCCAGGAAGTACACCTTGCGATGCGGGGTCACCATGAACTCGCACGTGCCCAGACCGATGTAGTCGACCTTGTTGAACAGGCTGCGCGAATACGTCTCCAGCTGGTTGATGACCTCGTCCGGCAGGAACGGAGCGGGGGCCTCCTCGACGAGCTTCTGGTTGCGCCGCTGCACAGAGCAGTCACGCGTCGAGTACACGGTGAAGTCGCCGAAACGGTCGCGGCCGCACTGGGTCTCCACGTGGCGGGCCTTGTCGATGAACTTCTCGATGAAGTACTCGTCCAGGTCGCCGCCCTGCATCGCGTCATGGTTCAGGTAGAAGCGACGCATCTCGTCATCGTCGTGCACGACGGTGATGCCTCGGCCGCCACCGCCGTCGGTGCGCTTCATCATCACCGGGTAGCCGTACGTGTGCGAGAAGTCCAGCAGCGTGCGCAGCTCGCGCACCGGCTCGCTGATGCCCGGCACCGGCGGCACCTGCGCGGACTTCGCCACGCGACGCGCGGTGATCTTGTCGCCGAGGTCGATCAGCGCCTGCGGATGCGGCCCCACCCAGATCGCGCCCGCTTTCTCGACCTTGTCGGCGAAGCTCGGCACCTCGGATAGGAATCCGTAGCCGGGGTGCACGGCGTTCGCGCCGGACCGGTGCAGGATGCCGATCAACAGGTCCTCGTTGAGGTATGTGCTCGCGTATGTGTCACCCGACAGCAGGTACGACTCGTCGGCCAGCTGGACGTACTGGGCGTTGCGGTCCTGTTCGGAGTACACCGCCACCGTGGAAATCCCCATCTCCCGGGCGGTTCTCACCACGCGCAGCGCGATCTCGCCGCGGTTGGCGACGAGTATTTTTTTGACGATATTTCCCATATATTCCACTATCGCCGTATGCGCGCGAGCGCGGAGTCAAGTTTTCGACAAAAACGGCGGCGATATTTTGTAGAGCGAAGACAAACGGCCACGTAAGTTCCGGCACCGTAACCGGCGAACATCCACAAAAGGCCGTCTCGACTTTTGTATGTTCCCGACAGGCCGTCTAAGGCGAGGGCTTTCTATCATTGGCGACAACGGAGGGACACTCGCCGTCCGTTCTTTCATCATCGAGAGGGGTTATTCATGTCCGAACGTACTGTTTCCACCGCCCAGCGCGGCCGTATGCTGGCTTCGACCATCGGCAAGCCGGTGCTGTTCGCCGTCCTCATGTGGCTCGCTTCGGCAGCTGGTGAGATTTCGATCCCTGGCACCCCGGTGCCGATCACGCTGCAGACCTTCGTCATGATGCTGGCAGGTCTGATGCTCAGCTGGCGTCAGGCAGGCAGCGCGGTGGCGCTGTATCTGGCCGCCGGCGCGGCCGGGCTGCCGGTGTTCGCCGGCGGCGCCTCCACCGCCGCCCTGTTCGGCCCGAGCGCGGGCTTCCTGATCGGCTTCCTGCCGGCCGTAATCGTCACCGCCCTGCTGCGCGGCAAGGCGCGTCTTGACTCGGCTCCGCACGCCGCGCTGACCGCCGTCCGCTACTTCGGCGCCTCACTGGCCGGCAACCTGGTGGTGCTGTACCTGTTCGGCATCACGATTCAGTCCATGGTCATGCATGTTCCGTTCACGACCGTGGCGATTGCGTCGATGGGCTTCGTGATCGGCGATGTCATCAAGGCCGTCGTCGCGTCGCTCGCGGCGACCGGTCTGGCCAAGCTGTTCTGATTCGCGTCGCTGTTGTCGCAGCGAACGGTTCTCAATAGCGTTTGTGCGAGGATTTCTAACATTCCCGCACAAATGCTCATATGGAAGAAGCCCGGAATTCCGGGCTTCTTCCATTTTTTTGTTCATTTCGGACGGATGCAGTCTCACACCTTTCTTATTGAGAACCGTTCGCTGCGACTACAGCGGCAATACGCCGACGTCGGCCGTGTGCACGACATGGTTTTCGCCCGCATCGTCACGCACGCTCAGCGACGCGTCGGCGTTCAGCGCCGTCGCCGTACCGGTCAGCACCGAACCATCGGTGAAGCGCGCCTCAACACGACGTCCCAGCGTCCAGCACACGCGGGAGGTCTCCTCGCGCAGCCGCTCGGCGGCGGCATGCGGGTCTGCCACGAAACCGCTCAGTCGGGAACTCAGCGACCGCACGATATGCGCGGCGATCATATCACGCAGTGTCCGGGCATCGGGCAGCCCCTGCACATGCAGTTGCAGTGACGTGGACTGCTCCGTGGGCAACCGGTCGGCCGGTATCGCGAGGTTGATGCCGATGCCGATCACCAGCGCCGCGCTGTCATCGCGCCCGGGCAGCGGCACCATCTCGGTGAGGATGCCACCCAGCTTGCGTCCCTGGCAGAACAGGTCATTCGGCCACTTGAGCCGCAGACCGCAATCTTCACTGGCCACCCCACATTCGGCGAGCGCGCCCCGCAGCGCATCCAGCGCGGCAAACCCGGCGATCACCGTCAGCCAGCCGTTTACACTGCCGTCGGCGATCACGCCCGCCGGCAGCGTGGCGATGTACGAGCAGGTCATCGATTCGCCGGGAGCACTCACCCATGTGCGTTCCAGCCGGCCGCGGCCCGCGCTCTGCACATCAGTGGCCACCACGACCACACCGGCACCCCCGTCGGCCGGAGGCGCCATGGTGCCGTCGCGCAGCATCTGCCGCGCCAGCGTATTGGTCGATGCGGTTTCCGCCACCGCAATCACATTGTCAGCCACCTCGGTGGTGCGTGGCATGTTTGGAATGATTCCCCTTGCTGTTTCCGACATGCCTTCAGATTATGCCCGATATCGTCCTACGGCAAATGCCGGCAATGGCACGATCGCCGCCGTTCAAGGCGCATCGGTAGAATACCGTGACATGACCACAGCTCACATCACGGATCACTCCGCCGCCACCCCGGCCCGCGGCGGGTGCGGAGGCAGCGGCGGCAGGTCACGACGCGCCACCGGCACCGCCCTCGCGCGTCTCGCGACCGTGGCGCGATGGACGCTGGCCGTCGCGGCCTGCCTGTGGATCGCCTTGTGCGTGGCGGTGGGGCCGCTCTACTGGGCAGACTCCTCGATCGCGGATTTCGGCGCGTTGAACTGGTTGTTTGCCGTTGTCGGATTCCTTGTGCCATTCGCCGCCGTGGTCGCGATGACTCGCTGGGCGAACGGCATACCGGTGTTCGGCTGGTCCAGCGGCAAGAACGGCCTGCATCCACGGCGTCTGATTCCGTCGGGCGCACGTCGCGCGGCCGCGCGGCTCCTGGCATCCGCTCCCGGCTCGTGGGTCAGCCGGACCGGACGGTTCCTCGCCCGGATATGCGTACGTGCCACCGACCGGTGGTGGAAAATCGCACTGATCCTGTTCATCGGCTGGCTTTGGGTGCCGACGACGCTGCTGTCCGCGTTCGGCGCCGACATCCGCTCTCAGGCTCGCGAGTTCAGCTGGGCCTGGAACCAATGGACCGGCCTGGATCAGCCGTATATCGGATTCTTCTCATTCGTGCCGATGGACATCTATCCGACCGCGCACTACATATGGCCGTCGAATCCGACGTACCTGACCGATCAGCACAACATCGTGCTGACGGTACTGTATGGTGCCGTGCTGTCGGTCTCCCGGTATTTCACCGATTCCAACGATGTCGGATTCGTGGTGCTGTCATCCGCGCAGTTCCTGTTCGCCGCGTTCTGCTGCGCCGCCACCGCCAACCGGTTCTTCAACTTGCCGTGGCTGCCGCGCCGCGCCGGCATTGACTTCACGCATCCGGAGCGCGGGTACGCCTCCCCCGGCTTCGCGGCGCGGGCATGTGCCGGGAACGGACGCCTGCCCGAAGGCGCCTCGGGATGGTTCTCGCGTCTGGTGATTATCCTGTTCTTCCTATGCTGTCCGCTCGCGGTGTTCTCGACGATCTCGCTGACGAAATCGCCTCTGTTCGCGTTCTCGTTCGTGTGGGCGTTCGGCGTGTGGTACGAGCTGTTCCGTACGTGGCGAGGCAAGGGCGACAAGGTGGTCAGGCTGCGCCGCCGCAGCCTTATCGCATTGATCCTGGCCTGCGTGGTGATGCTGGCGAGCGCGAAGTACGCTTGGTACATCATCGTGCTGCAGCTGATTCTTGCGCTGCTTTCCGACCATCGCCGCTGGAAGGCGTACGTCGTCGCGTTGCTGCTGCCGGTCATCGTGCTGCATGGCGGCGTCGTGATGCTGACCCGCACCGGTGCGATCATCAGCGGCGATCCGATCGAAAGCCACGGCGTCCAGCTGCAGCAGATCGCCCGCATCGCCAAGCGCAATCCGGGCAGCATACCGCAGTCCGCCAGGGAGGAGATCGCGCCGATCTTCAATCTCGATCAGATGGCCGACGCCTACCAGCCGCAGGATGCCGACCCGGTGAAGTCGTCCGGCATCCAGTCGAAGAAGGTAAGCTACCGCTGGCGGTCGGTCACACAGGAGGACATGGCCCGGTTCAATAGCGCCTGGTGGCAGATCGTCAAGGCCGATCCCGTCACCGCCATCGACGCGCTGCTGGCGAAGTGCTTCGGCTATTTCAACCCGATGGATCAGCCGTACGTGTCGATGGATTACTACGTGAACAGCGATTATGTGACAGACCAGACCACGTGGATCAAATACTGGTGCAGCGAGTGGCGGCAGTCCATCGCCGAGGGCGCAAAGCAGTTCGGTGAGATTCCGGTGCTGGGATGGGTGGCTCACGGCAACCTGTATGTGATGATGACGCTGCTGATCGGCGCGGCCGAAGTGGTGCTTCGCCGGTGGCGCACACTGGTCATGCATCTGCCGCTGCTGCTGCTCATGGGCGTGATGATCACCGCGCCCGCGAACAATTTCGAGCGACATATGCTGCCGGTGGCGTTCGTGTTCGGATTCGTGGTGCTCACGTTCTGGCGGGAGTCGCAGCGGGCGCGGCGCAACGCGGACATCCGGTGACGACTGGTGACGCTTGCAGACGGTTCGGCTATGCTGGACGGTATGACCGATTTCGACACGGAGCATGGTTCCGTTGACTTCCTTGACCTGCTGAGCAGTGGTTCCGCTCAGGATGACGCCGATTCCCGACTGGAATCGGTGGCGTTCGCGTGTCTGGTCAATGGGTTGGCGGATGAGCGTGCCGCGGCGATTCTGGGGATTCTTGATTTTTCGGATGATTTTCTGTGCTTTGCCATCGGTGGCAAGCCGTTGCACACGATGGCGGGCACAAGGGCCGCGATCCGCAGGACCGTGCATGATCTGGGCGGCGGGCCGTGCGTGACGGGGACGACGAACGGTCTGTGCGTGGCGCTGATCATGCCGCGTGCGGCGGCGACGCCCGATGTAACGTGTACCAATACGCTGTCGGCGTTCTCGACGAAGGCGCCGGTGTGCCTGGGACCTTTGCGCCGCGGTGTCGAGGGTGCCTGCCGCACGGTGCAGGCGGTCCGTTCGGCGATTGCGGCGGCTCCCGCATTGCCGCAGGTTCCGCGCCCGATGCGTGCCGATGACGTGCTGCCTGAGCGGGCGCTGCTGGGGGATCAGGATGCCGTGGACGAGCTGGTGAATACGGTATATGCCAGTCTGCAGACGGCGGGGCCGGACGATCCTACTTTGGAGACCGTGTCCACGTTCCTGCGCAACGGCGGCTCGTTGGAGACCACGGCCAAGGAATTGAGCGTACACCCGAACACGGTGCGGTACCGTTTGAAGCGGGCCGCCGAAACCACCGGCTGGGACGCCGCCGACGCGCGCGAGGCCTACGTGTTACGCACCGCCATCGCCCTGGGCCGCATGCATACCGCCTGAGCGCACCGCGACTGAGGAGCGATGCAGGTAACGCGCCACCACACAACACACCCCTGAACACGCCGCGATGCGCGCGGTGCCAAGACGCACCGAAGGAAGCGGTAATAAAGGTACCGCGACTGAGGAGCAACGCAGGTAACGCGCCATCGCGGTGTGTTCAGGCGTGTTCAGAAGAGGCGAAGGGAATCATCTTCCCTACCCTTCATCTCGTCATAATCGAGGATGAGGCATTCGAAACCGCGGTCCTGGGCGAGGACGCGGGCCTGAGGGGTGATGGTCTGGGCGGCGAAGATGCCGTGGACGGGGGCGAGGAGGGGGTCGCGGTTGAGGAGCTCGCAGTAGCGGGTGAGCTGCTCGACGCCGTCGATGCCGCCGTGGCGTTTGATCTCGATGGCGACGTGCTCGCCGTCGGCGTTGAGGGCCATGATGTCGACGGGGCCGATTGCGGTGGGGTATTCGCGGCGGATGAGCTTGGAACCGGGGCCGATGCGGTCGATCTGTTCGGAGAGATAACGCTGGAGGTGGTCTTCGACGCCGTCCTTGATGAGGCCGGGATCGATGCCGAGGTCATAGGTGGTGTCGGAGTAGACGTGGTACAGGGAGACTTCCAAGACGTCGCTGGTCTTGTCGGCGCAGACGCGAAGGATATGCTCGGGGGCAGGCCCGTCCGCGTCCTCAACAGAGTCCGGGGTGACGTCCTTCAAAGTGCAGGGCGCAGCCATCCAGTTGAGCGGCTTGTATGAGCCGAGTTCGGAGAAGATCAGCAGACTGTTGTCGGCCTTTATGAGCAGAACGCGCTTCGCGGGAGGAAGCGACGCACTGAGGCGACCGGAATATTCAGCAGAGCAATCAGCAACAATAACGCGCACGTCACACCAGTGTACAGTACGCGCGGAAGGGAGGGAGCGCCTCTCGGACCAGTAACAGGCACGAACCGTACGGCCGCGCCGACAGCGCGGGCGTATCGAACGCCAAAATACGGGTTGAAATAGCCGCTTTGAGCAATTCCCCGTGTGAAATCGCCGTTTTTGGATCCTGAAACGGCGATTTCACACGGGGAATTGCGGATTTCGGCGATTTCAACCCGTATTTTGGCGGGAGTGGTGGAGTGCGCCGGGCATTGACGGGGGATAACACCGAGTAGATAACGCAGAAAGGGCGCCGCCTGCGGGATGCAGACGACGCCCAGTGCGAGCGCAACGGCACAGCCGCTGCCGTGCCGAAGAGCTCGCTATTCGATACCGGGTCCTTCAGTGCGGACCACGTCACGGCCGCGTTCGACGGCAACCGTGAGCTTGTTGAAATCGAAGGAGATGAATCCGTCACTGACCTCGAACGCATGGCGCTCGCCTGCGGGATCCACGACCGAAACCGTGCCTCCCTTGATCACCGTGAGCACCGGCTCGTGGTCGGCCAGAATACCCATCTCGCCTTCGGAGGCGGGGATGGTGACGGACTTCGCCGTGCCGTGCCACACCGGGTGATCGGCGGCGACGATGTTGACCTGCATCAGGGCCTTTGACGATTCAGCCATCACTCACCAAGTTCCTTCTGCAGATCGTGCCACTTCTTTTCGAGGTCGTCGATGCCGCCGATGCCGGAGAACGCCTGCTCCGGGACGTCGTCGTAAACGCCGTCGCAGATGCGGGTGAAGGCCTCGATGGTCTCGTCGGCCGGCACGTAGGAGCCCGGACGACCGGTGAATTTCTCGGCCACGTAGAAGTTCTGGCCGAGGAACTGCTCGATGCGGCGGGCGCGGTTGACGGTGGTCTTGTCCTCTTCCGAAAGCTCGTCGATACCAATCAGGGCGATGATGTCCTGCAGCTCCTTGTTACGCTGCAGAATGGCCTTGACGCGGTTGGCGCAGTCGTAGTGGGCCTGGCCGACGTAACGCGGATCAAGGATTCGCGAGGTGGAGCTCAGCGGGTCGACGGCCGGGTAGATGCCCTTGGATGCGATGTCACGAGAAAGCTCGGTGGTCGCGTCCAGGTGGGCGAAGGTCGTCGCCGGGGCCGGGTCGGTGTAATCGTCGGCGGGCACGTAGATGGCCTGCAGCGAGGTGATGGAGTGGCCTCGGGTCGAGGTGATGCGCTCCTGGAGGGAGCCCATCTCGTCGGCCAGGTTCGGCTGGTAACCCACAGCGGAGGGCATGCGGCCCAGCAGCGTGGAGACCTCGGAGCCGGCCTGCGTGAAGCGGAAGATGTTGTCGATGAACAACAGCACGTCCTGGTTCTGCACGTCGCGGAAGTACTCGGCCATGGTCAGTGCGGTCAGCGGGACGCGCAGACGGGTGCCCGGCTGCTCATCCATCTGGCCGAAGACCAGTGCGGTCTTCTCCAGAACGCCGGCCTCGCCCATCTCGCCGATGAGGTCGTTGCCCTCACGGGTACGCTCGCCGACGCCGGCGAACACGGACACGCCGCCGTGGTTCTGGGCGACGCGCTGGATCATCTCCTGGATCAGCACGGTCTTGCCGACGCCTGCACCACCGAACAGACCGATCTTGCCGCCCTGCACGTACGGGGTCAGCAGATCGATGACCTTGATGCCGGTTTCGAACATCTGGGTCTTGGACTCCAGCTGGTCGAATGCCGGCGGCTTGCGGTGGATGGGCCAGCGTTCGGTGACCTTGATGGTCTCGTCGGCCTTCTTGTTCAGCACGTGACCGGTCACGTCGAACACGTGGCCCAGGGTCACGTCGCCGACGGGCACGGAAATCGAGCTGCCGGTGTCGTGCACCGAAGCGCCGCGGACGAGGCCGTCGGTGGGCTTCAGGGCCACGGCGCGCACGGTGGAGTCGCCAAGGTGCTGCTCGACCTCAAGCGTGATCGTGTGCGCGGTCTCGCCTTCCTCGTGAGCGCCGGTGTTGGTCAGCTCGACGGTCAGGGCGTTGTAGATATCGGGCAGGTGGCCCACCGGGAATTCGACGTCGATAACCGAACCCTGGATACGCGTCACACGTCCATTGATCGGCTCTGCAGCCGTCTCGGGAGCCGCTGTGGTCTGATTGTCAGCCATATGCGTTCCTACTCTTCCTTTGTGTTCAGCGCGTCGGCGCTGCCGATGATTTCGGTAAGTTCCTGGGTGATGGACGCCTGACGGGAGGCGTTCATCTTACGGGTCAGCGAGTCGATCAGGTTACGCGCGTTCTCCGTCGCCGTGTGCATGGCGTTCTGCCTGCTCGCGGTCTCGGACGCGGCCGCCTCCAGCAGGCATTCGTGAATACGCGACTGGATGTACTTCGGCAGGATGGCATCCATCACCTTGTCCAAGCTGGGCTCGAAGCGGTACAACGGGCGCACCTTGGAGCTGGCGGCGTTGTCGCCCTCGCTCTCGCGCGACATGCCCGGGCCGGATTCGACCTTGGCCTCGACCACTTCGACGGGAAGCATACGCAGCACGCGCACCTTCTGCACCACCATGTTGATGAACTCGGTGTAGACGATGTAGAGCTCGGAGACCCCGCCCTGGCTGGCCGGCTTCATGTAGGCGGTCATCAGTGCGTTGGAGATGGCCTCGGCGATTTCAACGCCCGGCTTGTCGGTATCCCCCTCCCACGTGTCGGCGATTGCGTGGTTGCGGTACTTGTAGTACGTCACGCCGCGCCGGCCATACACGTAGAGTTCCGGCTGCTTGCCGGCGTCGTCGAGTCGCGTGAGCAGTTCCTCGGTCTCACGGATGATCGACGAGGTGTATGCGCCGGCCATGCCACGATCCGCCGTCAAGGCGAGGACGGCAACCTTGGGGTTGTCCTCCTCCTTCTTGACAATCGGATGCGTGATACGGGTGTGGGCTACCACAGCCTGAACGGCATCGAAAATCGCATCGGCGTACGGCTTCGCGTTCAGGGCCACGTCACGGGCCTTGGCGATATGCGAAGACGCGATCATCTCCTGGGCGTTGAAAATCTTCTCCAGCGATCCCGTAGAGGCGATCCTGCCCTTCAATGCGAGTTGCGATCCCATGGGCTACTTCTTTTCTCCAGCCATCGGGTGCTTGGTCGGATCGTGCGCGGGCTTGTCGGCCTTGGCGATGATCTTCTCCTGCTCCACGGGCACGGGCTTGCGCGTCGAGGACTTCTTCACGACCAGCGGCTTGCCGGCCTTGGTCACGTACGTCTCGCGGAACGCTTCGACGGCCTCGTCCAAGGCGGCTTCGGTGTCAGGCGTGAAGTTCTCGGTCTCACGGATGGTCTTGAGGATGTCGGTGCTGTGCTCCAGGTAATCGAGCAGTGCGTGCTCGAACGGCAGCACGTCGCCCAGCGGCAGATCATCCATCTTGCCATGGGTGCCGGCCCACACGGAGACGACTTCCTGTTCCATCGAATACGGCGAGAACTGCGGCTGCTTGAGCAGCTCGGTCAGGTGCGAGCCACGGTTCAGCTGGTTCTTGGACGCGGCGTCCAGATCAGACGCGAACATCGCGAAGGATTCCAGCGAACGGTACTGCGCCAGCGAGATCTTCAGCGTGCCGGAGA
>ERZ857984.201-NODE-201-length-83018-cov-12.107156_pt1 | contig 83018 bp, 81 predicted proteins | sample MGYA00519914_ERZ857984 | MGnify/ENA primary metagenome ERZ857984 (study PRJEB31778, sample SAMEA3449417) | human gut metagenome | biome: human gut; feature: human-associated habitat; material: faeces | place: United Kingdom | collected 2010/2012 ...
ACACCCAATTATTGAGATAGCAAAAGACATTTAGAAACATTTAGTTTTACTCTATATTGTAATTTACACTTGATTATCAGTTGTTTGCAGTTTTATGATATTCTGTGAAAGTATAAGTTCGAGAGCCATTGTTCCTGTGGCTCTTTTTTTATGGTTTAGCCGCAATTCTCATTCTGTATGAACCATAATGAGTTCAAAAAATCTATGATAATGGACGATAATCCATGTCGTTATATTAGAATTAGGATTATTTTTGTGTCCATTAAAAACATGAAATGATACTTATGAAAAACTTAATTTTGATTTTGATTTTTGCAGCTGTTGGCTTGAATACGATGGCTTCCAATCCTGTACATGTGATTATAACTGCCGGACAGTCTAATACCGATGGACGAACTCCTAATGAAGATTTGCCGGCATATATTAAAGCATTGGCTACGGATACACTGACGTATGCCGAAGGTGCCTACCGTTATTGTCAGATAGCTCAGAATGACGGAAAGGGAGAATTTATTCCTTTCTGGCCTCGTGCCAAACGTAGCGGAAAAAATAATATGTGGGCTTTTGATGCAGTGACATATTATTGGTTGGAGCAGTTGTTGCAGGAGAAATTTTATGTGGTGAAATGGGCTGTTGGCGGAACTTCCATAGCACCTGATTATAATGCTTCCAAGGGACGTTTTTGGTCTGCGGCGCCTGAATGGCTGGCACAGGCTAAGCCAACTTCTGATGGAGGAAACTCCTTGTTGCTTTCTTTCATTCAAGAGATAGACATGTGTATAGACAAGACTCTTTCCCGCCTGAAGGATGGCTATCAGATAGATGCATTTCTTTGGCATCAGGGGGAAAGTGATTATGCTAAAAGTAAAGATTATTACCGTAACTTGAAGACAATGGTGGCTTATGTGCGTATGCATCTGACAGAAAAAACCGGAAAGGATTATTCTCGTTTGCCTTTTATTTTTGGTACTGTTGCCCGAAGTAATAAATATTTCAGCAGAGAAGTGGAGAATGCGATGAAGCAATTGGCTGCTGAAGATCCGAACATGCACCTGATAGATATGTCAGGCGCGGAATTGTTAAATGACAGACTTCATTTCACGGCTCATTCGGCAGAGTATTTGGGACAACAGGTATATAAGCAGTTGGAACAAATTATTAAAGGAGTTACCGTCAGGACTGATGAATTGAAAGGAAAACGTTTGGGAATTATTGGAGATAGTTATGTGAAGAATCATAAGGAACCTGTTAAGAATACCTGGCATTATAAATTTGCCGAGAAACATGGTATGGAATATTTAAATTATGGCAAGAACGGCAGCAGCATTGCTTATAGTAGCCCGCGTTGGGGGGAAGCGATGTATGTAAGATATAAGGAAATGCCGGATGATTTGGATTATGTTATTGTTGTGGGTGGGCACAATGATGGTTTTAAATTGGATTCAATTGGCGGTATTGATGTATTTAAAGAGAGGCTGGCAATGCTGTGTGAAGGGCTTATTGAAAAGTATCCCACAGCTAAGATTTTTTTCTTTACCCGATGGAACTGTAAAAATTTTGCAGGAAGTGATGCTGAGAAAGTGGTGGATGCTATGATTGAGGTTTGTGGAAATTATAGTATTCCTATTTTTGACAGCGCCCGAAAAGGAGGAATTTATGCAAGTAATGATCATTTTAGAAAAATATATTTTCAGAACAGCAAGAATAATACAGATACTGCACATTTGAATGAAAAAGGTCATGAACGTTTCTTGAAAGTGGCTGAGAGTTTTATATTGCAATACTGAATAATGTAAATGTAATGGATTATTTTTAAAATGTGATGACGCAGAAATAATCCATTTACAATTTTCTTACAGTTCGGAGAAAAAAGTAAGGTATTTTCTCTCCGCTAGGGAAAGTAATTCTCTTTTGATCTTTGTATTTTTCTTGAACCAGTTCATTTCTATATGTGTTGTTTGTTTTTGTATGACTTTATTCCAATTTCCAACTATTTGCCCGTTGTACAGAATAACCGGACGGAATATCCCGAAAGAATTGAATGCTTTGTGTTGGTATTCTTTGTTCAATACATCAGTACGGTCTTTGTAGCTGATTAGGTATTCATCGTATGAAGGAAGAATATGCAATATGTCGGTTGTTTTTTCTTCTTTATAAGACTGATGAACATATAATTTTTGTGCTAGGAAACGGTCAGTAAGCAATTCTTGTTCAATGGCGGCTATACCTTGTCTAGCTTCCGTTACCGAAAGTCCGGACCACCATACAAAGTCTTTCAGACTGGCAGGAGAGTGGCTTCTAAAATACTTGCGTGCCAAGATAGCTAGCGCCTCTTCTTTATGTAATTCTTGTATTGGAGGAACACGCTCATCCAAAAGTGCGAAGGTGATTTTATTATTTTTATCTGCTCCGCTGCAAATAAGTCCTTCAGCTTCAGCGTGAATCAGGAAACGGTTGGATAATCTTTCATTGGTTTCCAGCCCTCCTTCTTTAAATATGTTGTCAATTTCTTGCTTGGTCAGATGATTGTGTCCTGCTAGTGCCTTTTCCAATAATCGGTTTGCTTTGTTGTAAATGTCAACTGAAATGTCTTGTCCTCTGGACTTGGCAAAAGAGTCATTGGCAGTAATGATGCGTCGGGATGAAAGCTTCAGCATCCAGCGTATATCTTCTGCAGCTACATAATGCCAAGTAGGACGCATGACATGAATGCGCAATATATCTCCTTTTGCCAGTGCCTCATTGACTGTTTGCAGATTTCCTGCCTTTAGCCGGATACCAATAGCCCATTTGGACATGGTGTAATCTTGCGCTTGAATGCCTCCCATCCATGATACAAGATCTTTCGGATTATTGAAAACCGGATTTATTAACTGTTGGCTGTGCAGACGGATGGTAGGTATCATTTCAGATAATTTCCATCAAACGATAAAGGTAAAAGTCCGCTTACGTTTTCTAATATATAAATATCAGTCTTACTATAAAGCAGTATCCGCATAGGTTTTCCATATCGTTTTTCAGTTTCTAATAATACTTGCCGACAGGCTCCGCAAGGAGGAATAGGTGTGTCAAGAAAACCATTTTCTGTGCGGGCAGCAATGGCGAGTGTTTTTACTGCTTGATCCGGATATTGAGAATTGGCATAAAACAAAGTGGTACGTTCTGCACAAAGACCAGATGGGTAGGCTGCATTTTCTTGATTGGTTCCGGTAATGACGATATCATTTTCCAACAGTGCGGCGGCTCCAACAGCAAAATGTGAGTAAGGAGCATAGCTTCTTTTCGTTGCTTCACACGCGGCGTCTATCAGTTTGCGGTCCTTCTCTGTTAGTTCGTCATAATGGCAAGCCTCTATGTTTATTTCCAGTTTGATTTGTTTCATGATACGTTCCTCTTTGTTTTCTTGCAAATGTAATGTTTTGTTTTTAATCTCCCAATGTTTCTTTTCTAAAATCTGGTTTTAAATTTATTTGTTTTCTTATTGCTTGTCAGAGTTGAATGTGAGAAGAATAATATAGTTACCGATAAAAAAAGGAGAAAGTTGCAACTTTTTTTTTATTTGTGCGTCTAATGAATATATAATTAAAAAAGAGAAAGATTATGTTAGCAACAACAACACCTACTATCGAAGGAAAACGTATAACCAAATATTATGGCATTGTAACAGGTGAAACTATTATCGGTGCTAATCTGTTTCGTGATTTTTTTGCTAGTATTCGTGACATTGTAGGCGGTCGTTCCGGTTCTTATGAAGAAGTACTTCGACAGGCTAAAGATACTGCGTTACGAGAAATGCAGGATCAGGCTGCTTTATTGGGAGCTAATGCTGTAGTTGGGGTGGATTTGGATTATGAAACTGTGGGGGACAGCGGTAGTATGCTGATGGTAACCGCAAGCGGCACAGCTGTCAGAATAGAAGATTGAGGTAAAGCAGATGTGCCTGTTGCAATATTTTTTAGGTTTATTGCAACAGGTACGTTTGCTTTTACTGTATTAGGGTATTCCTAATATCTCTTTGGCCTTGTTTTTACTTGAAATGAAATCTAGTGAGTTGACAATATTATCGTAATTTGTTGTGTCAGCTATATGGTCTTTCAGTACTTGTAACATTTTTAACTTGTCATTATCAAAAGTATAAAGTGACATAAGTTTAAGGCATTGTGCGCAACTTAATTTTTTATTTATAATGGCTTTTTCCAGAGTTGAATCTTTGAATACGGAATTTTTTGTTTCATTGTATATCTTTTCAAATTCGTTATCGTCTATTGAACCAACGGTATCGAGGGATATTTTGCTGGAATATAGGTCTCCTACTGAAGTCTCTTTAGCTATTTCATTGTAGGAATCCATGCTTGTTACCTTTCCGTTTCGAAATTCGATAATTAGAAATTTGCAAGACGTTGCAATTCCTCCGCTCTGATATTCCCATTGTTCCAAAGAACCATCGAAACGTCGGAAATCGGGTTTTCCAAGAAGTTGGCCTATTTCTTCTGTTGTCATTCCCTGCTGTACTTTCCATGCTTTCTGTTTGATACTTCCTGTGGTATGACAGCTGACAAGTGTTATACTGATAACAAGCAATAATAGTTGTTTGAATTTTCTCATATATTTATGTTTTTGTGTGTTGTTTAGGTTGAATTACCATTGGTTAGTGATTCCCAATATTTTACGTGCATCATCTTGTTTAAATAAAGAATCCAGTGTCTTGATGATTTCTTTTCCATTTTCACGGTCTACAATGCGGTTGGAAATCATTCTTAATACTTTCATTTTTTCATCGTCCCATGTAAATATGGACATGAGTCGGGCAGTTTGTTTACAGGTGAAGTAGTTGTTTACAACTCCTACAGATAATAATTCCATTTGGTCGTCCTTAAATGCTTTGTTTTTTACTTTTTTATAGAGGTTTTCAAAATCATGTGGATTCATGGCTTTGTGTTTTGGTCTGTGCGGGCCAGAATGATCAGGGTGGTTGGGTGGAACTACCGTAATGATTTCATTTGGCGGACACACTGCAACTGGAGGCGGAGTAATGTTGGACTCAAAAGAATCCATGTTTGTTACCATTCCGTCTACAAAATCGATAATAATTACCGTGTTTGCAGCTGTGGACATATTGGTCTTGGTATATTCCCATTGTTCCGAGCCGTTGTCGAATCTACGGAAATCGGGTTTCCCAAGTAAATGGCTGACTTCTTCTTGGGACATCCCTCTCTGTACTTTCATAATAGTGCTACTAGTAGTCAAACTGCAACTGATGACTAAAGTACAAATGGTTAACGCTAATAATGTTTGTTTCAATCTTCTCATTTTTTTGTTTTTTTGTTTGTAACAAAGATAAGTTGGGAAAAGGTATATTCTTCTATCTTTTTCCCTATTTATTTTTAGGGATTTCCCTATTGTTTATATGGTAATTCTTCTAAGAACTGAAATTTATTGATAGGAAGATTGAGTTTGAATTCTTTAAATTCATATTCCGGAAGATTGGTTGTATTTTTCTCTTGTAGGAAATGTGATTGATTATTTTAACTTCATCTATAATTAATGTAAAAACTTCATTTTCACTTTTAACTTCTTGTTCTCGGGTGGTTCTAACCTATAAACTTTTGACGAATAGATGATAAACGAAGATAAAATTAGGGAAGTATGGGCTTCCAACCCGGAACGGGGATTTAAATTGTTGATAGATTTTTTTCAACAGCCCATATATTGGCATATCCGGAGATTGGTTGTATCACATGAGGATGCAGAGGATATTCTGCAGGAAGTCTTTATTCGCGTCTTTCGCCATCTTCCTCAGTTTAGGGAGGAAAGTTCATTGGGGACATGGATTTACCGGATAGCGACCAATGAGTGTCTCCGTTTTCTGAATATGCGTAAGGAACAAGCTGTTTCGGCGGAAGAAGTTCAGGAAGAGTTAATGAATAAGTTGATGGCGTCAGATTATGTGGATTATGAGAACGAAATGGCGGTGAAATTTCAGCAGGCTATTTTGATGCTTCCTGAAAAGCAGCGGGTAGTTTTCAATCTTCGTTATTATGATGAACTGGAATATGAGGAAATTAGCAGGATTACGGACACGAAAGTGGATACGTTGAAAGTGAATTATCATTATGCAAAAGAGAAGATAAAAGAGTACATGATAAATAATTAAAGACAGGATGGAAAAGGAGTTTGATTTTAAGAATATTGGGAAGCGGATGCCTTATCGTACCCCTGATGGCTTTTTCGGAAAAATGCAGAAGCAAGTATTGGAGCGTACACAGGCTGAGAGGTTTAATAGGCAGCATAGAATAAAATTGATTATTGGGGCTGCTTTAGCTATTGCGGCTGTCATGTTGGGAGTTCTTTTCTTTCCGATATCCCAACCTGTGGCAGAGGAGTTGCCTTCTCCTTCACTTATTGTTTCTACGGATTTAGACTCTTCTTATTCAGATACTTTGGATCGTTATATAGAATCTATGTCTGATGAGGAATTAGCAGGATGGGTGGAATTATCTGAAAATGATATATTTATAAATTGATTAATCACTAAAAACAAAAAAATGATGAGAACAAAATTTTTTTTAATGATGTTGGCAGCCATTGTTATGGGAAGTCAGGTAACACTTTTTGCACAAGAAAAGAAAGGAGCTAAATCTGAAAGAAGGCAGTTTAATAAAGAGCAGATGCTGGAAATACAGTGCAATCAAATTATAAAAGGATTGGCATTGGATGACGCAACGACTGCTAAATTTATTCCGGTGTATAAACAATACATGGAAGAAATGCGGGCTACTCGTCATATGGGAGCCTGTCGAAATATTGCAAATAGAACGGCTGCAGATAAACAGACCCCCAAACCGCTTCCTACAGATGCTGAAGTGGAGCAGGCTATCAAGGCACGTTTCGCGCAGAGTAGAAAGATACTGGATGTTCGTGAGAAGTATTATAATGAGTTCCGGAAATTTCTTTCTCCTAAACAAATTCAGAAAATGTATAATATGGAGAAACACAATGGCGATAAATTCCGTAAAGAGATGAGAAAAAGACAAGGAATGAAAAAACAGCATGATGGGAGAAGACATATGCCACAGGGCGATGTGAAGAAATAAATATGGATGAAAATGTAAAAATTGTGCTTTCATTGTCTTTATAGCTTTATTCTTTTAGTGGCTGCTGTTTATGGTAGCCACTATTTTGTTTTCTCAGTGGAAGTATATATTTTTGTGAAGCTAATAGTAGCTATTTAACTAATAAAAACAATACGATGAAAGTAAAGAAATTAAGTGGTAAAGTTCAAGATGCACAACAAATACCGACCTTGTTTGATAATGAGAACATTACGTATCATCCTATTGATATAGTGAACTGGAAAGAATATCCTTATCAACCTCAAGTCTCTTTTCGTATAGCCTATACAAATGATGCTATATTAGTCCATTATAAAGTAGTAGAAGACAGTGTTCGTGCCAAATACGGTGAAGATAACGGTAGTGTTTGGACAGATTCCTGTGTGGAATTTTTCTCTATTCCTGCGGGAGATGGCATTTATTATAATTTGGAATGTAACTGTATCGCTACGATTCTTTTAGCAGCAGGTTCGGAGCGTAATAATCGTGAAATGGCTCCTTCTGAAATAACGGATCAGGTGAAGCGTTGGGCTAGCTTGGGCAGAGAAACTTTTGAAGAAAAGATAGGAGAATGTACTTGGGAGGTGGCTTTGCTGATTCCGTATAAGGTATTTTTTAAGCATGCCATTACCGGGCTGGATGGAATGAGCATACGGGCTAATTTTTATAAATGTGGAGATGAATTGCAAAAGCCTCATTTCTTATCATGGAATCCTATTAAAATAGAGAAGCCGGATTTTCATCGTCCGGATTTCTTTGGACTTTTGGAATTCGAATGAAATTCGTAATTAATTTAAAAAGATTGCATACAGCCGGATAAAAATGGTAAGTTTGCAACTATATATAGCGGAAAAAGTATAGTCGCGATTTTGAAACAGTTTTATATGATGAAACATACGTTGAAATTTATATTAATCGGGTTGTTTTGTTGTCTATGTAATTTTACAGTGCAAGCGCAAACCCGTAACCGGCAGTATGAGGAATATATTCATAAGTATAAAGATCTCGCTATCGATGAGATGAAACGGTATCGTATTCCTGCCAGCATCACTTTGGCTCAAGGATTATTGGAATCAGGAGCGGGAAAAAGTACACTGGCTCGTAAATCCAATAATCATTTCGGTATAAAATGTGGTGGTGACTGGACTGGTCGTACTGTACGGCATGATGATGATGCCCGTAATGAATGTTTTCGTGCCTATAAGCACCCTCGTGATTCATATGAAGATCATTCTAAATTTTTAAAAGGACGTTCACGTTATGCATCTCTTTTTAAATTAAAAATCACCGATTATAAAGGATGGGCGCATGGGCTGAAGAAAGCGGGATATGCTACTGACCCTCGCTATGCATATCGTTTAATTGATATCATTGAATTATATGAATTACATAAGTATGATACCAAGGATGGTATAAAGTGGATGAAGGAATTCCCAAACCCGCATCAGCCTTATTTGGCTAATGATTTACTCTATATTGTGGTACGTCCGGGGGATACATTTAAAAAACTTTCTAAAGAATTTGATATCAGTCAACGCAAGTTGAGGAAATACAATGATCTTTATAAGGGATATGTATTGAAGCCAGGAGATATTATTTATTTGGATAAAAAGCATCGTCGTGCGGATAAGGAACACATAGTTCATGTTGTCCGTGGGGGAGAATCTATGTATTCCATTTCCCAAAAATATGGTATTCGTCTGAAAAATTTATATAAGATGAATAAGATGAAACCGGAAGACCCTTCTCCTAAAGTAGGTGATATATTGCGTTTGCGTTAATCATTATTGTACGGTAACTGATGTTTAAAAGCGTACAGGGTGTCCGATATCGGACACCCTGTACGCTTTATTTGTTGTTGATTATCAATAAGTTGTTTCCTTGGCACGGATGTTGTTTATTCTTTAGCACAAAAATGATAATAATAAAATTACAATAAGTTATGGACAGAGAAATTCCTAAAGAAGTGCGTGATAAGGAGCGCAAAAAGAAGTTCATTAAATATGGTGCAATAGGTGTGGCGGCAGTGGTATGTATAGCTGTATTGATTTCGTTTATGCGAAGCAGCGTCAATAGGAAAGATTTGGTGTTTTCAGAAGTGGACAATGGAACTATTGAAGTAAGTGTCAGTGCTTCCGGTAAGGTTGTTCCGGCTTTTGAAGAGATTATCAACTCACCTATTAATACTCGTATCGTGGAAGTTTACCGTAAGGGAGGAGACAGTGTGGATGTAGGTACGCCGATTTTGAAACTTGATTTGCAGAGTACGGAAACCGAATACAAGAAATTACTGGATGAAGAACAGATGAAACGTTATCAGTTAGAGCAGTTGAAAGTGAATAATAATACGTATCTGAGTGATTTATCGATGCAAGTGAAAATTTCCGCCATGAAATTGAACCGTATGGAGGTGGAACTTCGTAACGAACGTTATTTGGATAGTTTGGGCTCTGGAACAACGGACAAGGTTCGTCAGGCTGAACTGAACTTTAATACCGGAAAATTGGAATTGGAACAGCTCCGTCAGCAATACGCGAATGAATCGAAAGTAAAAGAGGCTGATTTGAAAGTGAAGGAGTTGGAATTCAATATTTTCTCAAAGAGTCTTGCTGAAATGAAACGTACATTGGATGACGCTCAAATTCGTTCACCGCGTAAAGCGATTCTTACCTATATAAATAATCAGGTAGGTGCGCAGGTAGCGGAAGGCAGCCAGGTAGCTATCATTTCTGATTTGAGCCATTTTAAAGTGGAAGGTGAAATAGCCGATACATACGGTGACCGTGTGGCAGCAGGTGGACGTGCCATAGTCAAGATTGGCAATGAGAAACTGGAAGGAACGGTAAGTAGTGTGACACCGTTGAGTAAGAATGGGGTGATTTCGTTTATTGTACAATTGAATGAAGATAATAACAAGCGATTGCGTTCCGGCTTGAAGACAGATGTGTATGTCATGAATGCCGTGAAGGAAGGAGTCTTAAGATTGGCGAATGCTTCTTATTATGTGGGCCGGGGTGAATACGAATTATTTGTCCAGGACAGTAAGGATGAAATCGTGAAGCGTAAAGTTCAGTTGGGCGACAGCAACTTTGAATATGTGGAAGTCGTATCGGGGCTGAAGCCGGGTGACAAGGTAGTTGTCAGTGATATGAGCAGCTATAAAAACAAGAATAAGTTGAAGTTGAAATGAGAGCAGCTATGACATAAACAACAAGATAAAACTTTCTCTCTTAAATTAAAGTAGCGGGAAACCGGGTGGAAGGGAGGCATATTCCCTTCTGCTCGCCCCGGATACTGATGATAATTCGTTCTCATTATGATAAAATATTATTGGAAGCAGGCCTGGGAGCTGCTGAAACAGCATAAACTGTTCAGTGTGCTTTATATAACAGGTGCGGGATTGGCTATTGCCATGACTATGGTTGTTTTTGTGGCACATTATATAAGAGTGGCACCTGTTTATCCGGAGACAAACCGTGCTGAGACGTGGGTTTTGAAGTCTGTTACGGTGCAACGGGTGAAAACCCGTGGAAGTGGCAGTTGGCAAAGCTCTCACCAATTGGTACGTGACTGGTGGTATCCCATGCAGGAGGCCGAGCAGGTTTCTGCTGTATATAACTCGTGGGAATTGGATGACTACATTCAACGTGAGAACTTGGGTTCGGAACTGAATGTGAAAGTGAAATATACCGATCCTGCTTTTTTCCGTATCTTTCAATTCTCTTTTTTAGCTGGGAAGCCATTCTCGCAGGCCGATTTTGAGAGTGGTATCATGAATGCAGTGGTAGGGGAGGACTTGGCACGTCGTCTGTTCGGCACCACAGAGGTGGTTGGCAAGACTTTCAGCTTGAATTATACGGACTGTCGCATTGTGGGAGTTGTGAAAGATGCAAGTTTCCTGACAAGAGACTCCTTTGCACAATTATATCTGCCTTATACTACAGTGGCAGGCTATGATAAGGATTCTAAAAGTGATGCCGGTATGTTGGGACCCTATACGGTTTATTTCAAAGTGAAGGATGATGCCATGGGAGCGGCTTTGGAGGCGGCCATGCATGAAATGGTCCGTAAATATAATACTTCACAGGAAGAGAATAAATTGGTTTTATCAGGTCCGGATGTTTATTGGAAAAGTGTCTATCGGCGTGGAAATGTTCCTTTGGACTGGTGGGAGCTGATACGTCTTTGGGGAGGGCTTGTTTTGATTTTCTTATTGGTGCCTGCTCTTAATTTATGTGCGATGATCAGTACGCGCATGGAAAACCGTCTTCCGGAAATGGGTATCTGTAAAGCCTTCGGTGCCGACCGCGGACGTTTGCTTCGTCAGATATTGATCGAGAATTTGATATTGACCTGTTTGGGGGGGCTGCTGGGCTTATGTTGGGTCTGGACGATATTGATAGCCGGACGTAATTGGGTGTTTACTTTGTTTGAGCGTTACGGAAATTCCGCTCCTGAAGGAGTAGATACAATCGTCAGTTTTGATATGCTGTTCTCTCCATGGATTTTCTGTGCAGGTTTTATCGTTTGTCTTTTGCTGAATTTATTCTCTGCATTATGGCCGGCGTGGAAGGCACTGGGTAAGGATATCGTTTATTCATTGAATCAGAAGAAATAAAAGGAGGGGGATGCGATGCTACATTTGATAGGTAAGAATTTATGGGCACGCCGATACCGCAATGGCTGGTTGTTGGCAGAGTTGATCATTGTATCTATGGTGATATGGGTACTGACTGACCCGATTGTGGTGACTACCCACGACAGGGGGCTGCCTACCGGTATCACAGAGGAAGGAATGTACAGACTGAATCTTGCTGCTGTCTCTTCCAAATCAGCGCGTTTTGAAGCAGGGGAAGACACTCCGGAGGCACGTGCTGCCAATGTACGACGGATTCTTTCGCGCATTCGCGACTATGAAGATGTGCGGTATGCAACTTTGCAGTTTAGAGACGTCGGTCCGTTTTGTTCCAGTTCATGGAGCCGTTCGTTAAATACGGACTCTTTACATTATTATCCCTATATGGTGATGTTCTTTGAGCCTCAGAGCCAGTTTTTCAGCACATTTGGATTTGAGGAAGTGGAAGGGCAGACTAACGAAGAACTGGACCGTATGCCTTTTGAAAATAAAGAAGTCGTTATGACCGTAGATCCTGTACCGGGAGTCGTTTCATTGGGCTATCGCTATGTTGATTTTAAAACGGATACCTTGAACTGGATTATAAAAGCAACCATCGGTAAACTACGTATGCGCAATGGCATGCAGCCGCAGAATGTATTGGCCGAGCCTCAACAGTTGGAAAAATTCGAAATACCGGAAGAGGTATGTATCGTTTTCCGTACTAAACCGGCTATAAACGAAACGCAATTTATGCAGCATTTCAGACCATGGGCGGAGAAAGAGTTGCGTGTGGGTAATCTATATATGCGTAGTGTGAAGAGTTATCATGAAGTAATAGCGGACAATGATGAAGAGAATACGGTGAATTATACTTATCGTGTGAATTTACTGATGGGAGGATTCTTCCTGATCAGTTTATGTTTAGGAGTTTCCGGTACCTTTTGGATGCAGACACGCAACCGTCGGGAGGAAGTGGGTATCATGAAAAGTTTCGGTGCCCGGTCTGTCTATATCATCCGTATGTTGCTGGGCGAAGGGATAGTGCTTTCTACGCTGGCTACTTTGACCGGTTGTCTTATTTATTTGCAATATGCCTTGAAAGAAGGGCTTTATACCAATATGTGGAATGAACAGGAAATACTTCCCATTTATTGGGTGAATAGATTCCCGCTTCATTTTTTAGGAGTGTCACTGATTGTATGGATTATCTTGCTGATTGTGGTCAGTATAGGCATTTATATTCCTGCACGCAGCATCAGCCGCATAACTCCGGTGGATGCATTGCGGGATGAGTAGGATTAAGATTTAAAAAAAATGATAAACGGCTGTAAACCGGTCTGTTTATAGGTGTATGGATTTTGAGATAACTAGTATGAGATAAGATTAACAATTTAAATACGAAACGATTATGGCAATGATTAAATTAACCGGTATCAATAAAATCTACCGTACGAATGAGATTGAAACATTAGCGCTGGAAAATGTAAATTTGGATGTGGCTAAAGGGGAGTTTGTCAGCATTATGGGTCCTTCCGGTTGCGGCAAGTCTACCTTGCTGAATATTATGGGGCTGCTGGACGCTCCCAGCAGTGGAAAGATTGAAATAAACGGCACGTCTGTAGAAAGCATGAAGGACAAGGAACTGGCTGCTTTCCGTAACAAGACCTTGGGCTTTGTATTCCAGTCGTTCCACCTGATTAATTCGCTGAATGTGATTGACAATGTGGAGTTGCCTTTGCTCTATAGAAAGATGGCTGCCAAGGAGCGTACCCGTCTGGCAAAAGAAGTGTTGGATCGTGTCGGTTTAAGTCATCGTATGCGGCACATGCCCACACAGCTTTCCGGAGGACAGTGCCAGCGTGTAGCGATAGCCCGTGCTATTGTGGGTAATCCTGAAATTATTCTTGCGGATGAGCCTACCGGTAATCTGGACTCAAAGATGGGTGCAGAGGTCATGGAATTGTTGCATAAATTAAATAAAGAGGATGGACGGACCATTGTGATGGTAACCCATAATGAAGAACAAGCCAAACAGACTTCCAGAACCATTCGTTTCTTTGATGGGCGTCAGGTGCAATAACTACTGATTACTATGAAAAGGAATTTATTAAGAAATAACAGAGATGATTAAACAGTATTTTAAGCAAGCTTTGGCGCAACTTCGCCAGCATCCGCTTATCAGTGTCATCAGCATTGCAGGAACTGCTCTTAGCATTTTCCTTATTATGTTGGTAGTGATGCTACAACAAGTGAAGGTCGCTCCTTTTTCTCCCGAGTCAAACCGGAATCGTTTTCTGCATGTGCATTATATGAGCATAAGTCATAAGGATTGGGGGGACGGAACAAGTAACGGACCGATGAGCGTGCGGACGGCGCGTGAGGTATATAAATCATTGAAAACCCCTGAAGCTGTCACTATTTATTGCAGTATGCCGGTATCGACTCCTGTTTCATTACCCGCTATGCCGGCTATTGGAGCGGATGTGCGGGAAACGGATGATACTTTTTTTAAAGTGTTCGATTTTCGTTTTGTGAATGGAAAACCATACGATGAAGCTACTTTCAATGCGGGCACTCCTGTGGCTGTGATTACTGAGAGCATATCGCGGGCTTTGTTTGGTTCCACAGAATCTGCGGGCAAAGAGTTTTTGTTGAATCATGCTCCCTATCGTGTGGTAGGGGTAGTGAAAGATGTATCTACTCTTGCCGATGCTTCTTATGGCCAAGTATGGATTCCCTTTACTTCGACGGATTTGCCTAATGATACGTGGAGTGACCAGCACATGGGGATGATGAGTGTCACTATTTTGGCTCGAAGCCATGATGATTTTGGAGAAATCCGTGCTGAAGCCAAGCGGCGTATGAGTGAGTATAATTCTATTCTTGCCGATCAGGGGTATACGTTGATAGACCGTAACCGACCATATGATCAGGAAACTCAGTCTATTTCATTTGCAGCTAACTTGGAGCCGGATTTGAAGTCGGCTCGTCGTGAACGTGCTATCATTTTTATCATTCTGTTGTTAGTACCTGCTATAAATCTGAGCAGTATGACGCAAAGCCGATTGCGCCAACGTGTGGCGGAAATAGGAGTACGCCGTGCTTTTGGGAGCACCCGCATGGAAATGGTTGGACAAATAATCATGGAAAACCTGGTCGTGACTTTGTTGGCTGGTGCCGTAGGTTTGTTTATCAGTATTGTTATGGCTTATTTAGGTACCGATATCCTGTTTGCACAGCCTTATAGTGCGACATTGAATGCCCCTACAGTTGATTCCAGTATTTTATTGCACCCTTCCACTTTCCTTTATGCGTTGTTGTTTTGCTTTGTTTTGAATTTGCTGAGTAGCGGCATTCCTGCTTGGAGGGCTTCAAGGACTAGCATTGTCAATGCGCTGGGAGGAAGGATTCACTAAGGTGATAACGAATTAAAAGTAAAGAATCAAGATGAATAAGAAACTATTTACTCAGATAAAAAATGAATGGCGGTCTAATCTTTGGCTTGTCACCGAATTATTGTTGGTAAGTGTCGTTTTATGGTATATTGTGGACTATATGTATGTGCAGACCTCAATTTATAATGAACCACGGGGATTTGATATTTCTCATTGCTATTTGGTGCAAATGGGACGTCTTACGGACAAAAGTCCAGACTTTATTCCCAATCAGACAGACGAGGAAAAGCGGCAGGATATCAAGGAACTTCTAAGTCGTCTTCAGCATAGACCGGATATAGAGGCAGCCGGATTAGGACAAAATTCTTACCCGTATAATGGCAGTAACAGCAGTGCGTCAGTGGTGTATGATACATTACGTTCGCCGGGATGGACTATACGCAGATTGGTGTCTCCCGATTTTGTCCGTGTGTTCCGTTATCGTGGCACCCGTGGGGAGACCCCTGAACAACTGGCTGAGATGCTGAAACATCCGAAGAATTTCTTAGCTTCAGATAATCTTTATAAACGGCGCTATGGATGTGATTTGACTTCATTGGTAGACAAACAATTTTATTTGTTCGGGGATACAACGAATACATATAATTTAGCAGCTTCTTTGCAGGTTGTGCGTTATGGGGATTATTTTGAGGCATGGAACAGTTACTGCATGGTGGCTCCTATGCCGGAAGAATGGTATGATTTGGGCACGGAGCTTTGTGTACGCGTAAAAGAGGATCAAGATCGCGATTTTATAGCCCGTTTGAAAGCGGATAGTGAGAAACTGTATCGCGTGGGCAATGTGTTTATCGCGGATGTGCGTTCTTTTACCGATATCCGTCGTAACTTTCAGCAGTCACATACGAATGCCTGGAACAGTTACCTTTTCGGAATGGGTTTCTTGTTGTTGAATATATTCTTGGGATTGCTAGGTACTTTCTGGTTCCGTACTCAGCAACGACGTGGTGAGATTGCATTGATGAAATCATTGGGTGGAACAGATCATAGTATCTTTGTCCGTCAGTTGGCAGAGGGATTGATATTATTGGCGGTGGCCACAATTCCTGCGATTTTTATTGATTGGAATCTGGCAAATAGTGAATTGAATGCTTGGATGAATGGCACTACTATTGAAGGTGGACGTTTCATAATAACAGTTCTTATTTCCTTTATTTTGATTGCATTGATGATTGTAGTAGGCATTTGGATTCCCGCACGTAAGGCTATGAAAGTTCAGCCGGCGGAAGCATTGCATAATGAGTAATCTCTTTTTTGTTAAAAGGTTTTAGAGCATAGCACAAACATGATAAAACTATATATTAAACAGGCTTTTTACCAACTTCGTGAGAATAGGCTCATCAGCTTGGTTTCTATCATAGGAACGGCATTGGCTATTTGTATGATCATGGTCATTGTCCTGGTGTTGGAAGTACGCATTACGGATTGTGTGCCCGAGGTGAACCGTTCACGTTCTCTTTATATGAAAGCGATGTCTATTCATCAGAAAGGAGATACCAGTGATAATTCATCAAACGGCTGTATGTCACTCACAGTGGCTAAAGAGTGTTTTAAGGCACTTACTGTTCCTGAGGCGGTAACTATAGTGTCTACAGGAGGCAGGATGCGTATTTCTGTACCTGCTGGAAAAATGATGACAGTGGATAACCTTGAAACTGACGATACCTTTTGGAAAGTGTTCTCTTTTGATTTTATTGCCGGAAAGCCGTTTACGGCTGCCGATAGTGAAAGCGGACTTCCTAAGGTTGTACTTAGTGCTTCTGTGGCCCGGAATTTGTTTGGTACGGTAGAAGCGGTAGGACGTACGGTCCAACTCAACTTGGCCGATTATACGGTAGTGGGTGTTGTGAAAGATGTATCCAAACTGGCTGTTTCTTCTTATGCACAGATTTGGATACCTTTCAATTCAACAGAAATAGCCAGGAAGTGCTGGTATGACAATGCGATGGGAACTTTTCGTGTGGTCATTCTGGCACATTCGGAGAAAGATTTTCCTGCCATCAGAGAAGAGGCGGAACGCCTGCGTCAGAAATTCAATGACGGATTGCAGGATTCCGAAATTTTTTATCGTGGACAACCCGATGATCGTTTCTCTTTTATCTTTCGTCACTGGGGAAGAGAGTTACAGGCGAAGGAAGCTTATTTGCACTACCTGTTGGTGATTGTTATTTTATTGCTGGTACCGGCTATAAATTTGAGTAGCATGACTTTGTCCCGTATGCGGAAGCGTATGTCGGAAATAGGGGTGAGGAAGGCATTTGGTGCTACTGCCAATGTCTTGTTGAGGCAAGTGTTTTATGAAAATTTATTATTGACGCTCATAGCCGGAGCAGTAGGAATGCTTTTCAGTTATGCATGTACTTTTTTATTGAATGATTTCTTATTTTCCAATAGCGAGAACCGTGCCCAAATAGGAGAAACCAGTCTTTCGGCAGATATGTTGTTCAGTCCCTGGATATTCTTGGCCGCATTCATTTTCTGCCTGCTCTTGAATTTGCTGTCAGCGTGCATCCCTGCCTGGAGGGCATCGCGCATGAATATTACGGACGCTTTAAACCAACGTTAGATCATGAACAGGAATTTATTGAAACAGATATGGAACGAGCGCCGCAGCAATGCGTTTCTGTGGATGGAACTTTTTGTGGTGTTTGTCATATTATGGTATATTGTGGATGTGGTATATGTCACGTTGAGCATCTATAATTTGCCGATGGGCTTTGATATAGAAAATACGTATGTTCTTCGTTTTGAGCGGATGACTTCGAAGGCGGCTGCTTATCAGCCTGGCCGTACTATGAAAGAAGATGTTGCCGATTTGCATGAAATTGTAAACAGGCTTGCGCATCGTCCGGATGTGGAAGCAGTCAGCCTCTCGCAAAACTGTATACCTTATAATGACGGTGCAAACAGTTTTTCATTTTATCTGGATACAGTCCCGGTACGTAGTTTGAAACGATGGATAACTCCGGAGTATTTTAATGTATTCCGTTACCGCAATATAGACGGTTCGGGTAGTGAAAGCCTTGCTGAGGCACTGACACCGTCCGGCATGGTCTTATCTGTGAATATTGCCGATGTTTATCAGGATGCACCTTGGCATGGTAAGGAACTTTTAGGGCGTAGGGTGCCTGTTTGGCGGAATGAGCCGGAGGCGGAGCATCTTTCTATAGCTGCTCTTACCGAGCCGGTCCGTTATGACCATTTTACAGCTCCGGATGATTACGGCTCCCGTTATGCTGCTGTGTACCTGACAGATGAGGCGTTGGAATCCTTAGGTGAGACGGTTTATATAGAAGTTTGCCTGCGTGTTCGTGAGGGACAGAATGATGGATTCATAGACCGTTTGATAGTGGATGCCGACCGTCAATATCAGGTGGGCAATCTATATCTTTTGGATATAACTCCTTTGAGTGATGTACGCACAGCTTATGAAACGGATTCGGTGAATGAGTTGAATACGCAATTTTGTATCATATTTTTCTTATTGCTGAATATCTTTCTAGGCATTATCGGAACTTTCTGGTTCCGGACACAGCATCGGCGTGCCGAAATAGCGTTGCGTATGGCTTTAGGATCTACCCGTTGGGGAATCTGCGGTCGTCTGATGGGGGAAGGAGTCTTGTTATTGCTGATATCTGCTATTCCTGCATTGGTTGTGGCGTGGAATTTGGGATATGCCGAACTGGTGGAAGTTACACGTATGCCTTTTACGGCAGGTCGTTTTGCGATTACGGTTCTGGGCACTTTTATTCTGATTGCTGGAATGATTGTCATTGGAATAGGATACCCTGCCCGTCGTGCCATGAGTATCGAACCGGCTGAGGCATTACATGAAGAATAAATAAAATGAAGAGATAAAACGAATGAAACAGCTATTATTACAAGCATTTAATCTGATACGGCAGAATCCTTTTTATGCTACAATCAGTATTATAGGAACAGCTGTCACTATCGCTTTTGTTATGGTAGTAGTGATGATTTATGACTTCCGTACAATGGATATGGCTCCGGAAAGTGATCGGAGCGATATGATGTATACAGGTTCGGGAATGACCTATCGTAAGCTGGATCATACCAACCAGAACAGCGGTATGGGACGCAAGGCTTTTGAAGCATTGTTTTCAGAGCTTCCTAGTGTAAAAGAGGTTACTTGGTATCGTGGCGTTTCCAAGACCCCTTGTAACTTGTCCGCTTCGAATGAGATATTCAACTATTATGTGCGGCCTGTGGCTGATAACTGGTTTAAGTTCTTTGATTATGAATTTATAGCGGGACGTCCTTTCACACAAGAGGAGTATGATGCCCGTCGGTGGGTCAGTGTGATAACCGAGCGTATGGCCTTGCAGCTTTTCGGCACGACGGATGTGGTAGGAAAAGAATATCAAAGTAATTTTTTTCCTACTAAAGTGGTAGGCGTGGTGAAAGATGTCAATGCTATTTTCCAGACAGCATACGCTGATGCTTTTGTTCCTTTCTCATTGGAAAATGAAGACTATTATGCTACTTGGACAGGGGGCTTGGGAGGAATCCGTCTGGGATTGCTCAAACTGCTGCCGGATACTCGTCCTGCAGAGGTACGGACTGAAGTACAGCATCGGCAGGATCGTTTGAATAGTTCAACGGCAGAATATGCTTTCGAGATGAACGAACTCTATACTCATACGGAATACACCTTTTTTCGTGGAAAAGATATTAGTGCACCGTTGGTTTACAGTATGTTATTGATGGTCTTGCTGATTGTTCCTGCTATTAATATCTCAGGTATGACCAATGCCCGAATGCAGGAGCGTGTGACAGAAATTGCAGTTCGCAAGGCGTATGGCGCATCACGTATTTCCATTATGGTGAGGTTGTTTTTAGAGAATCTGCTTACGGTCTTTTTGGGTGGAATTTTAGGATATCTGTTTTCGTGTGTTTTGGTTTGGCTGGGACGTGTATGGTTGTTTGGTAGCGGCGAGGTAGAATTATCAGGTATCAGTCTGGATGGAGGTTTGTTGTTGCATCCTGCTTTATTTGTGTTGGTTTTCGGCGTATGTGTTGTTTTTAATTTATTGTCGGTATTGATTCCGGTATGGATGGTCACACATCGTAATATTGCAACTACCATTAAAGGAGAATAGGAGGAAAGGAAAAATGATAAAGAGTTTATTCAGACAAATGTGGAACCAAAGGCACGCTAATGTATGGGTGTGGGTTGAATTGGTTGTTGTTCTTGTCTTGCTATGGTACAGCATCGATCTGGTTTATAATTATGAGGTTGCTGCCCGTCAGTCTAAAGGATATGACACGGAGAATGTTTTTGATATTCAACTGAATATTAAGCCGGCTTTGCAAAATGATTCTGTATTAATGAGTCATTCTGCTGAATATTTGGAGCAAATCTATCATTTGATCCAACAATATCAAGGGGTGGAGGAAGCTTGTTTTTATTATGGGACAATACCTTATACGGGAAATAATATGTATGAGGGATATGCTCCGCATTCGGATTCGACTCATGTGGTAGGCTGTTTCATCCGTTATGTCAGCCCTACTTATTTCAAGGTATTTCGCTTGCAGCCATTATCAGGTTCATTTGAGGCGGAGCGTTGGGACAAGAATGAATACCCCATGCCGGTGTTGATGAGTGAAACGTTAAGCGATTCCTTGTTTAGCGGACGCAATGGAGTAGGGGAAACTTGTTTCAATCCTTATTTCCTGAATAGTGTGCAGCCGGAAACTAATTATAAGGTAATGGCGGTACTTCCTGCTCATAAGACCGATGAGTACGAGCGTTACGAACCTTTTATTTATCTTCCCAGTTCGCCGCTGACTTATTGGCATCACATTGCGGTGCGTGTGGCTTCTAATTCCATACCGGGATTTACCGAACGTTTTATGCAGGATATGCAAGGGAAATTATCTATCGGCCCTTATTACTTATACGATATAAATTCGTATGGCGATATGAAGGAAGCTTTCGATATAGAGCAAGGAACGGTGAATTATCTGAATACTACCTATGCCGTTATCCTTTTCTTTGTTTTCAATATATTTTTAGGGATGCTGGGTACTTTCTGGTTTCGGACTCGTAAAAACCGAAGTGAGATAGCTTTGCGTATGGCACTAGGTTGCAGTAGGATGAATGTATTTGGTTATTATGTACTTGAGGGCATCCTTCTCTTGGTTTCGGCTGCCATTCCCGCTGTTTTTGTTTGTGCGAATATGCAGATGGCGGATCTTACTGTGCATACATTAATGGAACCTGCTTGGGGACGTTTTTTGCTTTGTTTTGTGTCGGCCATGCTGTTGTTGGGGATAATAATTTTGCTCGGCATTTATTTCCCCGCCCGGAAAGCGATGAGGATTGAGCCTGCAGACGCGTTGCATAATGAATAATGTTATTTCATTGTCACATGATCAGCAGTGTTCGTATATGAATGGAGTGTCCGATTTCGGACACTCCATTTTTGTTGTAAGGTGTTATAAAACAGTGAAATAGTTTTTTGGCATACCATTTGCCTTACCTTTGATAAAAAGAATAATAACGCAATGAAAAAACAAGTAATATCTCTATTTTTAGCCTTTGGCATATCGTTGGTTGCCGGAGCGCAGCCACAAGAAAAGCGACGTGCCATCACTTTGGAGGAAGCCATTACTATTGCCCGTGTGCAAAGTGTAGATGCGGCCGTAGCTTTAAACGAGCTGAAAACCGCTTATTGGGAATATCGTACTTTCCGTGCGGATTTGCTTCCGGAAATGAATTTTGAAGCCACTATTCCCAGCTATAATAAGAAGTATAATTCTTATCAGCAGGATAACGGTGCTTATACATTTGTACGTAATAATTATATGGAAATGAATGGTGAAGTTTCTATCGATCAGAATATTTGGTTGACCGGTGGTAAACTCTCATTGAATACCTCTCTTGATTTCTTGAAACAACTGGATGGAGATAAATCAAAACGATATATGTCTGTTCCTGTGGCATTGACTTTGGAACAACCTATTTTCGGAGTGAATACAATTAAATGGAACCGCCGCATCGAACCGGTGAGATACGCTGAAGCTAAAGCCGCATTTCTTACTGCAACCGAAGAGGTAACCATGACTACTATCAATTATTTTTTCAATTTGTTGCTGGCCAAGGAAAATGTAGGCATTGCCCGACAGAATCTGAAGAATGCAGATAAACTGTATGAAGTGGCTAAGGCAAAGCGTAGCATGGGGCAGATCAGTGAAAATGATTTGTTGCAATTGGAACTGAATGTATTGAATGCCCGTTCTACGTTGACTGAAAATGAAAGCAACTTGAAAAGTAATATGTTCAAACTCCGTTCATTTCTGGCATTAGGAGAGGATGAGGAACTGGAGCCGGTTGTTCCCGAAACGATTCCGACTGTTTTGCTGAACTATCCGGATGTTTTGGACAAAGCACTTGCCAATAATTCATTTGCACATAATATTCGTCGCCGCCAGTTGGAAGCAGATTTTGAAGTGGCTAAGGCGAAAGGTAATTTACGTGAAATCAAGCTCTATGCACAGGTAGGTTTTACAGGAACAGACAATGAATTTAATAGTGCATACCGCCGTTTGAAAGACAACCAGATTGTGGAAGTCGGTTTTAAGATTCCTATTCTTGACTGGGGAAAACGTCGTGGTCAGGTAAAGATAGCTCAAAGTAACCGCGATGTGACCGAAAGCAAGTTACGTCAGGAAACCATGAATTTCAATCAGAATCTGTTTATCCTTGTAGAACAGTTCAATAATCAGCAGGCCCAGTTGCAGATAGCAGACGATGCGGACAAGATTGCCCAGAAACGTTACAGTACCAATGTGGAAACCTTCATGGTTGGTAAAATCTCGACATTGGATTTGAATGACTCCCAGACAAAGAAAGATGAGGCTCGTCAGAAGCATATCAATGAGTTGTTCTATTATTGGTACTATTATTACCAGTTGCGCAGCTTGACATTGTGGGATTTCAATACCAATACTAATATTGATGCCGATTTCGAAAAGATTATCAAACAATAGGATTTTTACTATTCAATTCTGTTTGAATATAAAATGGGGTTGTCTTTGTACTTATTAAAATAATAATTTCTACATTTGCAGCAGTATGATATTAATTATAGACGATGACAGTGCCATTCGTTCTTCTCTGAGCTTTATGCTAAAAAGGGCGAAATATGATGTGCAGGCCGTACCGGGTCCCAAAGAGGCTATTGAAATAGTCCGTTCGGTTGCACCCCAGTTAATCTTGATGGATATGAACTTCACCCTGTCCACCAGTGGTGAAGAAGGATTGACGCTTTTGAAACAGGTCAAAGTGTTCCGGCCCGATGTTCCCGTTATATTGATGACGGCATGGGGAAGTATCCAGCTTGCCGTGCAAGGGATGCAGGCAGGTGCATTCGACTTTATTACCAAACCTTGGAACAACGTAGCGTTGATGCAAAGGATAGAAACTGCTTTGGAGCTGACTTCACAAGATAAGAAAGCAGCGGTTCCGGTGGAAGATAATGACGGCTTCAACCGTAGCCATATCATTGGAAAGAGTAAGGCACTGATGGATGTGCTGGCCACGATCAAGCGGATAGCGCGTACCAACGCATCGGTCTTGATTACCGGTGAAAGTGGTACAGGTAAGGAGTTGATAGCCGAAGCGGTACATTTGAACAGTCCCCGTAGCAAGAAACCTTTTGTGAAAGTGAATTTGGGAGGTATTTCTCATACTTTGTTCGAGAGTGAAATGTTCGGTCATAAGAAAGGTGCGTTTACGGATGCCACATCCGACAGGGTAGGACGTTTTGAACTGGCTGATAAGGGTACGATTTTCTTGGATGAGATTGGCGATTTGGATTTAAGCTGTCAGGTGAAACTGCTTCGCGTGTTACAAGAGCAGACTTTTGAAGTTTTGGGCGACAGCCGTCCCCGTAAAGTCGATATCCGTGTGGTCAGTGCGACGAATGCCGATTTACGGCAGATGGTGCAGGAACACACCTTCCGCGAGGATTTGTTCTATCGTATTAATTTAATTACGGTGCATCTTCCGGCATTACGCGAACGCCGTGAGGATATTCCGTTATTGGTCCGTCATTTCGCCGACAAACAATGTGAATCGAACGGTCTTCCCAAAGTGGAATTTACTTCTGAAGCGATGGATTATTTGAGCCGTTTGCCTTATCCGGGTAATATCCGTGAATTAAAGAATTTGGTGGAACGTACCTTGCTGGTCAGTGGAAAGGAAATATTGACTGCGGATGATTTTAAATCACAATACCAGCATCCTATAGAACAGAAGATGACAACGAATCTGCAAGGCATGACCTTGGAGGAGATAGAAAAGCAGACTATTCTGCAAACGCTTGAAAAGTATAACAATAATATGTCACAGGTTGCCATAGCCTTAGGAATCAGCCGGGCCGCTCTTTATCGCCGTTTGGAGAAATACAATATACAAGTGAATGATTAGCAAAAACGGAACCGGATAAAATATGAAACTGAAATTCTTGTTCTTCTTTTTAGCATTACTGTTGACAGCAGTATGGACTATCCTGCTCGTTCTTACATTGAAGGAACGCGGTGCGCTGTTTTATATAGGAGAGGGAGTCATTACATTCAGTCTTGTGTTTCTGGTTTATTTCTACCGCAAAGTCGTGAAACCGCTTGATATCATCGGCAACGGTATGGAACTTCTTCGTGAGCAGGATTTCAGCAGTAGGCTGACTCCTGTCGGACAAAAGGAAGCCGACCGCATTGTGTTGGTTTTCAACCGCATGATGGAGCAGTTGAAAGATGAGCGTCTCCGGTTGCGTGAGCAGAATCATTTTCTTGACCTGCTGGTCAGTGCTTCTCCCATGGGAGTTGTCATACTGACTCTGGACGGACATATTTCCATGCTGAATGCGGCAGCTCTTCGTTTTTTGGATTATTCTTCGTCAGAGGAAGTCAGAGGCCGATTGCTGTGCGAGTTGGCTTCCCCTTTGGCCGAAGAAATAGAACGTATTCCCAAAGATACTACGGAAACAATTCGTCTGAGCGACTCCATGATTTACCGCTGTTCCCGGCTTTCTTTTGTTGACAGAGGCTTTTCTCATCCGTTTATTCTGGTGGAAAGTCTGACTTCCGAGGTGGTGAAAGCAGAGAAAAAGGCATACGAAAAAGTGATCCGTATGATAGCACATGAGGTGAATAATACGACTGCGGGCATTACCTCTACTCTTGATACGGTGGATGGTGCCTTGGAATGTATGGAGGATACGGAAGACTTGCGCGAAGTGATGAAAGTCTGCATAGAGCGTTGCTACAGCATGAGCCGTTTTATCACGAATTTCGCCAATGTGGTGAAGATTCCCGAGCCTCAATTACAATCAGTGGACTTGAATGACCGCGTGGCCGCTTGCAAGACATTTATGGAAACGGTTTGCCGTAACCGCAAGATTACGCTGCATCTTAATTTATGTAAAGAGAATCCCGAAGTGATGATGGATACTTCCTTGTTTGAGCAAGTATTGGTCAACATTATCAAGAATGCGGCTGAAAGTATCGGGGAAACAGGAGATATCTTTATCCGTACTTCCGTATCACCTACGATGTTGGAAATTGCTGATACCGGTGCCGGTATCAGTAAAGAGGTGGAAACCAAGCTGTTCAGTCCTTTCTTCTCCACCAAGCCTAACGGACAGGGTATCGGTCTTATTTTTATCCGTGAAGTTTTGATAAAACATGGGTGTACTTTCTCTCTTCGTACCTATCCGGATAAACTGACCCGTTTCCGTATCCGTTTCTGATGATTTTCTACCACTTTACCACGCTGCGATGCTTCCGTAAGGAAGTGCAAAGGGAGGGGGTATAGTAAACGTCTTTCGGATGTTTCTTTTTGTGCTGTTGGTTCTTTCGGAATCTCAGTTCAAAATGAAATACCCTTTTTATTATGCTAGGCTGTCCACGATAAAAAATGTTCAATCAGGATTGGATGAAATCGGTTCGTTTGGTTTATCTTCACAATATTATGTGCTAAATAATTAAAATATGAAATACCCTATCGGCATACAAATTTTTAGTCAAATCCGTGAAAACAGATCTGTTTTCACGGACAAGACCGATTTTATCTATCAGTTGGTGAGTAGAGGAAGTATCTATTTTTTCAGCCGTCCGCGCCGTTTCAGCAAAAGTAGTATGAAGGGCGGAGAGAGGTGAGGTAATATCCGGACAAGCCTGAAAATATCCTGTAGTTTGGAATAAGTAATGTTATAAAATAGCCTGATACATTATTTTATTCATCGTTATAAGCCCAAATCCAAAAAAGTTGGGATTGTTCATGCCCTCATGCTCTCACTGTATATGTAACATGTTGGCCATGAATGATTTGTGTAGTTATGGTAAAAATAGTTGCTCTCACTTATGCTCTCACTAATCCCTCATGCCCTCACTACGTTTTGAAGCATTCTTCCGTATAACATGTTTGTTGTCAGTTATATATACTTTTTTATAGGATATTCCGGCTTGATGTAAAGTAGGATGTTTTTTGGCTTTTTGAGAAGAAAAAGTGTACGTAAAGGGTTTGTATTTCTATGGAATGTGATCGTAAAGTTCCCGGCATTTCATGCAGGGTAAAAAGATCAAGACGTTTTTAAAAAAGCTCTTGTTCTTTTTTAAAAAGGCCGTTATCTTTTTTTGAAAGTTCTTGATCTTTTTAAAGAACGTCCTTGTCTTTTGAGGTGAAATTCCGGATCCTACGCGAAAACTTCCACCACAGAGTTTTGCAAAACTGCTGCTACTGCTACCACCCTTTCCATTGAAAGCACCATGGGCAGGACGTTTCATAGGGTGATGGCAGCATTTTTTTATATGGTAAAAAGGGTTGCTGTCACCACTTTTACCTCTTTTTTACCCCAAAAAGTCCGTAGGAGGGGGAAGAAACAGGAGGCGGAGGATGACCAAATACTGGGAAAAGGTGGGAATACAGGCACACAGCATCCGGAAACCGGATCGGCAGAATATTGTACACCAACAAACAAGACACTGACTACAGCCTGATGGGAATCTGATTGCGGATCGCCAGAACTGAAGTTTCAACCCTACGGAACCGGTTGAAGCTGAACCTTATGGCTGAATATGATGTCCGTACAATTAATATAGGTGCTGAATACAGCTTTTGGAAAGATTATATCAATGCAGTGATAGAGTTCAACCGCTGCCGTTACTTTTCCGGCGGAGTGTTTTTTAAAGTCCACCTGAAATAATAAAAGGAGTGGCTGTCAGTCTTTGATTTTCTTTTTATACACTTCCCCTCTGTTCATTACTTCCTTAACGAAATTGTAGGTTTCCACCCCTCGGAAGTATCCATTCTTACAAACCGGATCATTGAAATATTCTTCATTACTTTTAAGCAGAATATAGTTATCTACGCTGTTGTTCCATACATATTTATTCTTGCCGTATTTTTCAGCCAGTGCCATGGCATCCAGTACGTGTCCTATTCCGGCGTTATAAGCCGCCAAGACAAATTTCATCCGTTCGTTTTCATCTTTTATTGCGTTGAAAGAACGGGAAGTGGCAGCAATATATTTCACGGCGGCCTTTATACTCTCTTCCGGATTCTGTTCTTTACCGGGAGGAACTCCCATAGCACGCGCCGTCCGGGGCATGAGCTGCATTAATCCTTTCGCGCCTGCCCATGATACGGCTGTTGTATCAAAGTTTGATTCCGTATAGGCCAGGGAAGCTAAAATACGCCAATCCCAATCTATATCTTTGGCATATTTCTTGAATAGAGTGTCGAAGTGTGAAATCTTTCCGTCTTTGATGGACAAGATGGAACCGTGAGGTGTCCGTTTGCTTATTTCAAAATAACGCTTGCTACTGGCCTGATAGGCAGGAGAAGTCATATTTTCCTGATGCCATTTAGTAGCAGCTTCACCTAGTAGCGGTGAGGTCTTACGTACGGCCCATGAGGCACGTTGGTCAAAACTGACAGCCAGGTCAATATTCAGATTGGGGTAATAAGTCTTGTTTAATTTGGCAAGGTCGTTATCACAGATGGCATAATCTATCTCACCATTGGAAACCTGCATGATTAAATCCTCGGTGGTGATGCTGTCATTATCGACTTCGTGTATCAATATACCGCCACCCAGTTCTTTATCCAGATTGATGAGACGTTCCAGATACTTTCCTGGTTTTACATAGACCTCTTTCCCGATTAATTCTGTTACATTATTCAGTGCTTTCTTCTTTTTTTGAGTATTACGTTGTACCAATACCTGATGGGTGATGATATCTTCCCCGCAAAACTCTACACTGTCTTTGAACTCTTTGGTGACAGGCAGATTATAGGCTATCAGGTCTCCTTCTCCTTGTAATAGTTTATGAACCAGGTCACGTGCATTCTGTGCTACTTTTATTTTCAGTTTTACGTCCAATGAACGGGCAAACTGATCGGCCAGCTCATACTGGAATCCCATAGGCTCGCCCCGATAGTCGAAATAAGAAGTGGAACTGTTCAGTGTCAGGACTACTAATTCTCCGCTGTCTTTTATTTGCGGCAAATCATAATTTGTCACTTCGGCAGATTGTTGCCGGTTACGGCACGCTGTCATGCATATACAGGCAAGAACTAATAGCCAGACATTTTTCATCTTCCTAAAATCTTTTCAATATATAGTTTAAGGATTTCAATGGCCTTTTGGTTGTTGCCTCCATTGGGGATAATAATATCGGCATATTGCTTGGTAGGCTCTATGAATTCGTCATGCATCGGTTTCAGAATGTTCCGGTATTTGTCTATCAGCATTTCCAAGGGATGGCCGCGTTCCACCATGTCGCGGGTAATCACACGCAGCAAACGTTCGTCGGGTTCGGCATCCACAAAAATCTTTAAGTCCATCAAGTCTCGTAACTCTTTATCATAGAGACTCATGATACCTTCCACAATGATGACTTCCTTTGGCTCTACACGAACTGTTTCGGGCAGGCGTGTACATACTAGATAAGAATAGGTGGGCTGCTCAATGGGATGCCCTTTGCGCAGGTCGGCAATCTGTTGTTCAAAGAGCGGCCAGTCAAAAGCATCGGGATGGTCGAAATTGGTTTGTTTACGTATTTCCAAGGGAATGGATGACTGATCGTTATAATATGAATCTTGTGGAATGACTGCAACGGAACCTGGGGGCAGGCTCTCTATGATTTTTCTAACTACAGTGGTCTTTCCTGAACCGGTTCCGCCGGCTATACCAATAATTATCATAATAATAGAATGTATTTTAAAACAAAACTGTTACTTTTGCATCAGGTTAAATACTTTAGCCCTGTGTCGATTACAAAAGTAGGATAATTAATTAAAATATCAAGTATGGTTAAGCACATTGTTTTATTTAAATTGAAAGAAACTCTTTCACAGGAAGAAAAATTGAAAGTGATGAATGATTTTAAAGCGGCTATTGAAGCTTTGCCGGCCAAGATAGGTTTTATCCGTCATATATTTGTGGGACTGAATGCCAATTCTGCTGAAAAATGGGATATTTGTCTGGATAGTGAATTCGATACGCTGGCAGATGTCAATGCCTATGCCGTTCATCCGGATCATGTAGCTGCAGCCGGCCTTTTGAAGGAGGTTAAGGCTGATCGTGCTTGTGTGGATTATGAATTCTAAAAGATAGCCTATGAAAAAGATAATCAATCCCTGGAAAGGGATGGAAGGATATAATTGCTTTGGCTGTGCTCCCAACAATGAAGCCGGAGTGAAGATGGAATTTTATGAGGATGGGGATGAGGTAATTAGTATATGGAAACCTCAGCCACAGTTTCAGGGATGGATTGATACGTTGCATGGCGGTATTCAGGCGGTGCTGCTGGATGAGATTTGTGCATGGGTGGTTTTGCGTAAACTACAGACTACCGGTGTTACGTCCAAAATGGAAACCCGCTATATGAAACCTGTTAATACCAACGATTCGCATATCGTATTGAAGGCTTCCATAAAGGAGAGGAAGCGCAATATCGTATTTGTAGAAGCGGCTATTTATAATAATAAGGAGGAACTTTGCACCAAGGCGCTGTGCACTTATTTCACTTTTTCTCAAGAGAAGGCAAAGGAAGAAATGCATTTCTTGAACTGCGAGGTGGAGCAAGATGAGATAATACCTTTAATTTGAAAGAAAAAACAAAGTTTTTGCGATAATTATTTGCTGATATTAAATATAAACTTTATTTTTGTCGCAAGTAAAAAGAAAAGACTATGGTTAGAACTGCTACACATCATCATCATTTTCCTAACGAATAATTCGGTGGGCTAAGGTGATATTGTAGTATAATGATATAGGGCTTGCCGAAAACGGTAAGCCCTTTTTATTGCCGGTTAATAATTAAAAACAGATAGAATCATGCTTAGAATTGCAGTACAGTCAAAAGGCCGTTTGTTTGAAGAGACAATGGCATTATTACAAGAGGCAGATATTAAAATCTCCACTTCTAAAAGAATTCTTTTAGTACAGTCGTCTAATTTTCCGATCGAAGTTCTTTTTCTTCGCGATGATGATATTCCTCAGTCGGTGGCTGGTGGAGTGGCTGATTTAGGGATCGTAGGCGAGAATGAGTTTGTAGAGAGAAAAGAGGACGCTGAGGTGATTAAACGTTTGGGGTTCAGCAAGTGCCGTTTGTCATTGGCTATACCTAAAGATGTGGACTATCCGGGTTTGTCTTGGTTTGAAGGACGTAAGATTGCGACTTCTTATCCCGGCATTTTGAAAGATTTCATGGATCGGAATGGCATTCATTCTGATATTCATGTCATTACCGGTTCGGTAGAGATTGCTCCGGGAATCAGTTTGGCTGATGCTATTTTTGATATTGTCAGTTCGGGATCTACTTTGGTAAGCAATAGCTTGAAGGAAGTGGAAGTGGTTATGAAAAGTGAGGCGTTGCTGATAGGCAATAAGAATATGTCTGAGGAGAAGAAAGAGATTCTGAACGAACTCTTGTTCCGTATTGAAGCGGTGAAAGCTGCCGAAGACAAGAAATATGTCTTGATGAATGCTCCGACAGAGCGTTTGAAAGAAATTATCGAAGTGCTGCCGGGTATGAAGAGTCCTACTGTGATGCCATTGGCACAAGAAGGATGGAGTTCGGTACATACAGTGCTTGACGAGAAGCGTTTTTGGGAGATCATCGGAAAACTGAAAGCATTGGGCGCGGAAGGTATTTTGGTATTGCCCATTGAGAAAATGATATTATAGCCGGTCCATACGTCAGGCGAGATTTGTAAACTTATAAAAGAATACATGTATGAAGAAAATAATATATCCTGAAAAGAAAGACTGGATGGAAATTCTCCGTCGTCCGGCATTGAATACAGACACGCTGCGCAATACGGTTAAAGAAGTGCTGGATAAAGTGAAGACGGAAGGAGATAAAGCGGTGAGGGAATATGAAGAACGTTTTGATAAGGTGAAACTGGACTCACTGGGGGTTACTGAAACGGAAATTGCTGAAGCGGAAAAGGAGGTACCCATTGAATTGAAGGCAGCTATCATGCTGGCACAGAAAAATATTCATACTTTTCATAGTTCTCAGCGGTTTGAAGGGAAAAAGGTGCAGACCGTACCCGGGGTAACTTGTTGGCAGAAGGCGGTTGCTATTGAAAAGGTGGGCTTGTATATTCCCGGAGGCACGGCGCCTTTATTTTCTACCGTATTGATGTTGGCTACTCCGGCACAGATTGCAGGTTGCAAGGAAATCGTACTTTGTACTCCTCCTGATAAAGAAGGAAAGGTTCATCCTGCTATCTTGTATGCGGCAAAATTGGCCGGGGTAAATAAAATATTCAAAGCAGGAGGGGTGCAGGCCATCGCTGCTATGGCATACGGAACGGAAAGTGTGCCTAAGGTTTATAAAATTTTCGGTCCGGGTAACCAATATGTAACGGCTGCCAAGCAGCAGGTTTCTTTGCGGGATGTTGCGATAGATATGCCTGCCGGTCCTTCTGAAGTCGAAGTGCTGGCCGACGAGACGGCTAATCCTGTATTTGTGGCAGCCGATTTGCTTTCACAGGCGGAACATGGAGTTGATAGTCAGGCCATGCTGATAACTACTTCTGAGAAATTAATGAAGGAGGTGGAGTATGAGGTACAACGCCAGTTGGCTTTGCTTCCCAGATGGGAAATAGCCGAAAAGTCGTTGGCAAGCAGCAAATTGATTTTGGTGAGGGATATGGATGAGGCAATTGCTCTGACGAATGAATATGCTCCCGAGCATTTGATTATCGAGACCAGGGATCATATGGAACAGGCAGAGCGTATTGTCAATGCCGGATCTGTATTTCTAGGTTCACTTACTCCGGAGAGTGCCGGTGATTATGCATCCGGAACCAATCATACTTTACCTACCAATGGTTATGCCAAAGCGTATAGTGGGGTGAGTCTGGATAGTTTTATCCGTAAAATCACTTTTCAGGAGATTAATGGCGAGGGTATTCAGAATATCGGTCCTGCTATTGAGGTGATGGCGGCTAATGAACAACTGGGTGCGCATAAGAATGCAGTAACCGTAAGATTAAAAACAGTATAAAGATGAAAGATTTGAAAGAATTGACGCGCCCGAATATTTGGGCTTTGAAACCCTATTCATCGGCACGTGACGAATATAATGGAGCGGAGGCATCTGTTTTTCTGGATGCCAATGAGAACCCGTACAATACACCTAATAACCGTTATCCTGATCCTATGCAGCGGGAATTGAAGAATATGATAGCTCCTATTAAAAAGGTAGACCCCGATACGATCTTTCTGGGAAACGGCAGTGATGAGGCTATTGACTTGGTGTATCGCGCGTTCTGTATTCCGGGGGTGGATAATGTAGTGGCTATTGACCCTACTTATGGTATGTATCAGGTGTGTGCCGATGTCAACGATGTAGAATATCGCAAGGTGTTATTGGATGAAAACTATCAGTTCAGTGCCGATAAACTATTGGCGGCAACAGACGATCACACCAAACTGGTTTTTCTTTGCTCGCCCAATAATCCTACCGGTAATAACCTGGATCGTAGGGAAATGGAAAAATTACTGGATACTTTTCAGGGATTGGTGATTATAGACGAGGCCTATTCCGATTTTTCTGATGCGCCGTCTTTCCTTGCCGATTTAGATAAATATCCTAATTTGATTGTCTTTCAGACTTTTTCTAAGGCATGGGGATGTGCTGCCATTCGTTTGGGCATGGCCTTTGCGTCTAAAGAAATCATCTCTATTTTCAGTAAGATTAAATATCCGTATAATGTGAATCTGCTGACACAGAAAGAGGCTGTTATGATGTTGCACCGGCATTATGAGGTAGAACGTTGGGTAAAGTCGTTATTGGAAGAACGGACGCGTTTGGTCAATGAATTTGTAGAACTGCCTTGTTGTGAGAAAATCTATCCTACGGATGCCAATTTCTTTCTAGCTAAAGTGACAGATGCCAAGAAAATATATAATTATTTGGTAGGTAAAGGTATCATAGTGCGTAACCGTACCAGTATTTCTTTATGTCGTGATTGTTTGCGTGTGACTATTGGTACACGTCCGGAGAATGATATGTTGTTGGAAGCATTGAAGAATTATGAATGTTGAAGTATGAAGAAAGCGTTGTTTATAGATCGTGACGGTACGTTGGTTATAGAGCCACCGGTTGACTACCAATTGGATTCTTTCCATAAATTGGAGTTTTATCCTAAGGTATTTCGTAATTTGGGATTTATCCGCAGCAAACTCGACTTTGAATTTGTGATGGTTACCAATCAAGACGGCCTCGGTACTTCTTCTTTTCCTGAGGATACCTTTTGGCCGGTGCACAACCTGGTGTTGAAGACATTGGAGGGGGAAGGCATCATTTTTGATGATATCTTGATAGACCGCAGTTTTCCGGAAGACCATGTGTCTACCCGTAAGCCTGGAACAGGAATGATGGGAAAATATCTTATCGGTGATTATGATTTGGCAAACAGTTTTGTTATTGGTGATCGTGCTACAGATGTGGAACTGGCTAAAAATATGGGCTGTAAGGCTATTTTGTTGCAAGAAAATATGGATATTCTGAAGGAAAAGAACTTGGAATCCTACTGTGTATTGGCGACTACGGATTGGGATAAGGTCGCTGAATTCCTTTTTGCCGGAGAACGTATAACGGAGGTCCGTCGTACTACGAAGGAAACGGATATTTATATCAGTTTAAATTTAGATGGCAGCGGAAAATGTGATATTTCCACAGGTATTGGTTTTTTTGATCACATGTTGGAACAGATTGGAAAGCATGGTGGTATTGACCTGACCATTAAAGTAAAAGGTGATTTGGAAGTGGACGAACATCATACTATTGAAGATACCGCCATTGCTTTGGGTGAATGTATTTATCGGGCATTGGGCAGCAAGCGTGGCATTGAGCGTTACGGATATTGCTTGCCCATGGATGATTGTCTTTGTCGGGTAGCTTTGGATTTTGGCGGTAGAGCATGGTTGGTATGGGATGCTGAGTTTCATCGGGAGAAAATAGGGGAGATGCCTACCGAGATGTTTCTTCATTTTTTTAAATCATTGAGTGATGCAGCTCGTATGAATTTAAATATCAAAGCCGAGGGGCAGAATGAGCATCATAAAATAGAAGGTATTTTCAAAGCTTTGGCTCGTGCCATAAAGATGGCTGTGCGAAGAGATATTTACCATTTTGAAGTACCCTCAAGCAAGGGATGTATTTAAGTCGGCTTCAAAGACAAAGTAACTTAACTTAGTTGGGCGAGTAAGTTAAGTTACTTTGTCTTTGAAGCCGACTTACTTTTTTATGTGGTTTATAGCTCTTCGCATTCTTTCAGCCATGAAGCTGCACTGGCATCGCTCGGCATACGCCAGTCACCTCGGGGACTGAGTGATACAGATCCCACTTTGGGACCATCGGGCAGGCAAGAGCGTTTGAATTGTTGTTGAAAGAAACGGCGGCAGAATATAGTAAGCCATTTTTTGATTGTTTCCTCATCGTATGTATCACGAAAAGCGATACTTGCCAGGAAGAATATCTTGGCGGGACGAAAACCGAAACGTAGGAATTGATAAAGGAAGAAATCATGCAGTTCGTATGGTCCTACCAAATCTTCTGTCTTTTGTTTTATATTGCCGTTTTCATCAGCAGGAATCAGTTCGGGACTGATAGGAGTGTCTACAATATCGAGCAGGGTAATACGTGATTCATTATCCATGCCATTCAAAGCCACCCAATTTACCAGGTATTTGACCAGTGTTTTGGGAATGCTTCCATTGACTCCGTACATAGACATATGGTCGCCATTGTAGGTGGCCCAGCCTAGGGCAAGTTCTGAAAGGTCTCCCGTACCAATGACAAGACCGCCCAATTGGTTGGCAACATCCATCAGAATTTGAGTCCGTTCGCGTGCCTGGCTGTTTTCGTAGGTTACATCGTGTACGGTCATGTCGTGGTTAATATCGTTAAAGTGTTGGATGCAGGATTCCTTTATGCTGATTTCTTTAATGGTAACACCTAGTGAAGCCATCAGATGGAGAGCATTGTTATAAGTACGGTCGGTAGTACCGAAACCAGGCATGGTGATGCCGATGATACCTTTTCGTGGCAGATCCAATTTATCGAAAGTCTTGGCACAGACCAAAAGTGCCAAGGTGGAATCCAGACCACCGGAAATACCGACTACTACAGTCTTGCAGTGAGTGTGTACCAGACGTTTGGCTAGTCCTGCTATTTGGATAGCGAAGATTTCTTCACAGCGTTCATCCAATTCTTTGCCTTGAGGAACAAAAGGATGAGCTTCTATACTGCGCGTCAGACTAAGATCGCGTGTGTTGACAAATTCTGTACTGATGTGGATGGCGGGACGTCCCGGGCAGTTGCCGATATTGGCGGCAAAAGTGGTATTGGTCAACCGTTCACCACGAAGACGCTCCACGTCTATTTCACTGATGACCAATTGTTCCTTGAATGAGAAACGTTCAGACTCGGCAAGTAACGTGCCGTTTTCATATATCAGTCCGTTGCCTGCAAAAACAACGTCTGTGGTTGATTCGCCGAAACCGGATGAACTGAATACATATCCTGCCAGACAGCGTGCTGATTGTTGACTGACTAATGAACGGACATAATTATGCTTGCTTATTCCTTCATTGTCGGCAGACATGTTGAAAATGATTTCCGCTCCTTTCAGTGCTAATGCGGAACTGGGCGGAATGGGGGCCCACATGTCTTCGCAGATTTCAATGCCAAAGCAAGTTTCCGGAGTGTCGAAAAGCAGGTTGGCGCTGACCGGTACATTTTGTCCGCAGAGGCGTACATTGGCATCCGGGTGGTTCAGAGCAGAGGTAAACCAGCGTTGTTCATAGAACTCTTTATAATTAGGTAAATATGTTTTAGGAACAATACCCAGTATTTTCCCTTTTTGGAAAACAACAGCACTGTTCAGCAGCGTGGAATTCATAACCACAGGCATCCCTATAATAGAGATGATATCCATTTGTCGGGTATTATTCATAATTTGCATTAAAGCCATTTCTGCTTCTTCCAACAGTAAAGACTGACCGAACAAGTCGGCGCAAGTATACCCTGTAATACTTAGTTCGGGGAAAATGATAATTTGTACTCCTTTCCCGTCTGCTATGGCAATTTGAGTTTCAATCTGTTGTGCATTAAATTTGCAGTCAGCCACTTTCACTATCGGAATGGCAGCCGCCACTCTTACAAAACCGTATTTCATATTATACCTATTATTATATATACCTGCAAAATTAATCATTCTTTCCCGATTTATACCTCTAAATAAAAAAAATAAAAAAAAGTGCGTGATTTATTTGTTTGTTGCGAATAACTATCTATCTTTGCACATGAAATAAAATTGTAATAGTTACAAAAAGGGAATATATGAAGAGTTACGATTATCTTATCAGTTATAACATTAAGCCGTCCGTACAGCGCATAGCTATTATGGATTATTTGTTGGCTCATAAAACTCATCCTTCTATCGATGAGATTTATTTGGCGCTATGTAAGGATATTCCAACCTTGTCCAAGACTACAGTGTATAATACACTGAAACTCTTTGTCGAGCATGGAGCAGCTTTAATGCTTACAATTGATGAAAAGAATGCGTGTTTTGACGGCGATACTTCCCTACATGCTCATTTCCTTTGCAAGAAATGTGGTAAAATATTCGATTTACCCTATAGTAATGAAGTGAAAAAAGTAGAGCAAATTGATATGAATGGATTCAAAGTGGATGAAATTCACCAATATTATAAAGGTATATGCCCTGCTTGTTCTAAAGAAGATTAAGAAAGAAGTTAAAAAGGATAGAGAGTAAATGACTAACTAATAAATAAAATATTGACTAACTAATAAAAAAAGAAATTATGAAAAAGTTTATTTGTACAGTTTGTGGTTATATTCATGAAGGTGATGCAGCTCCTGAAAAATGTCCGTTGTGTAAAGCGCCTGCTTCTAAGTTTAACGAAATGGTAGAAACAGAAGGTGGATTGGAATTTGCAGACCAACACGTTATCGGCGTAGCAAAAGGTTGTGATGAAGAAATGATTAAGGATTTGAACAACCATTTCATGGGTGAATGTACAGAAGTTGGTATGTATTTGGCAATGAGCCGTCAGGCAGACCGCGAAGGTTATCCTGAAGTTGCTGAAGCTTTCAAACGTTATGCTTGGGAAGAAGCAGAACATGCTGCTAAGTTTGCTGAGTTGCTGGGTGACTGTGTATGGGATACAAAGACTAACTTGGAAAAGAGAATGAATGCTGAGTCAGGTGCTTGTGCTGACAAGAAACGCATTGCTACTCGTGCAAAAGCTTTGAACTTGGATGCTATTCACGATACAGTTCACGAAATGGCTAAGGACGAAGCTCGTCACGGCAAAGGTTTTGAAGGTTTGTACAACAGATATTTCAAGAAATAATATACAATTTGCTATAGTATAAATGGAGAGAGGGGGAGCAATTATTATTGCCCCCTCTCTTTTATTGGTTATATTTAGATTAGAGATATATAGGGCTTGTTTCTCATTCTTTCAGTAACACTTCTTCAATGGCTTTCCTGAAAGTAGCTTTATTGGCTGCTCCTATAATGATTTGTGGCTGTCCCGTTTTGGGAATAAAGATGATGGTGGGCAGTGACTGTATTCCCATAACGGCAGATAATTCTTTTTGTTTGTCTGTATCTACTTTGTAAACTGCAATTTGATCTTTGTATTCTTTGGCCAGACTTTTTAGCAGAGGGGCAACCATACGGCAGGGACCACACCATGTGGCGTAAAAATCAATAACTGCCGGTTTCTCTCCTTTGTATTTCCAGTTAGTGGAACCGGAAGTGTAGTCAAATATATTATCCAAGAACATTTGTTTGTCCATACGTATGACTTTTCCTGAATTTTTATCTGACTTATCCTGGACAGGAGTTTGGGCACTGAGATATCCCGTTAATCCGGCAGTTAATAGAATACATGTGATTGTTTTCTTCATATTTTACTCATATTGGGCTAGAATAGTGCTTAAATCATTGGCACGCATTACACCGCTTTGTCGCCACAATTGCTTACCGTTTTTAAAAATCATTAGTGTGGGAACTGACTGAATCTGATAGTATGCAGCAATTTCTTTATGTTTGTCTACATCTACCTTGACAATTCTTACTTTTTCCCCTTTTATTCCTTTTAATTCTTCTAAAATAGGTTTCATGGCTTTGCAAGGTCCGCACCATTCAGCAAAAAAATCAACTAATACAGGGATGTTTGAGGTGATTAAATCTTCAAATCTTTCCATAATGTTCTCCTTTCGTTATTTTTATTATAATAAAAACGTTTATAGGGTGCTTTTTGTTTAAAAGTAAAGCCGGAACAGTAGACTGTTCCGGCTTTACATATATAAGGTTGATGAACTATTATTTTTTTACAGAAGAGGGAGTATAACGTGCATTCAGTCCGTCAATGATTTCTTGTGTGATGTTGTATGCCGGATTAGCGTATAGCAAGTTGTCAAATCCTGTATTGCTGATAATCAGATCATATCCTTTGTTCTGATTATAAATTTTCAAGAATGAATTGATAGAATCACGTAACTGCAAGCTGTTCTTTTGGTTTTCAGAAGCTAGCTCGTCGCTTAGTTTCTGTTGGAGTGCCTGCAGTTCTTGTTGTTGCTTCATCAGTCTCATCTGTTCTTGTTCAGCACGTTCACGTGTAGCAAAGCCATTATTTTCCAGTTTGCGTTGGAATTCTTTAGCATCAGCATCCAGCTTCTTTGCTTTTTCATTTAAAGTAGTGCGGATATTTTCTTCTTTCTGTATCATCACTTCATTTAAGTCATTCCAGAAATTGTACTTAGTCAACAGTGAATCGATTTCCACATAAGCTATTTTCATGTTTGAGGAACCTGCAACGCCGGCAGCCGGAGCAGCGGAAGAAGTTGCAGCGTTGTTGTTTTTGTCGCTACATTGTGCGAACACTAACACGATGGCTAGCGCTAGAAATCCATTCAGGATGAAATTTGTTCTTTTCATAATCTTTTTCACGTATTGTTTATTAATTATTATCCGTTTTGCTTTGCTTTTCAATTTCGGCTATGGCATTTTTATTAGGTTTGCGTGCTTCACGATCTTGTGATTGCACACAGCCTATTCCTTTTTTACGGAGTGCCTTATTACCGCTTACATGTGTATTTGGAAACTTTCCTTTTAGAAAGATTCCGATAGACAATAATGCTATACAGATAGCAACTATTAACACAGTTATAAGGATAGTATCAAGCATTTCTATTATTTTTGTGGTGCAAAGTTAGTGTAAGGCAAGGGAAATGCCAAATTTATTGAAGCATTTCGTGTCTGCGGACTAAATTTGCATAGCAAATATAGAATTTTGCAATGATTTAGCTTTCTCTTTTTTCATTAAAAAAGAGGAAGTGTCCTATTTAAGAGAATTATTTAACCATTTTTTGCAAATTTGGAAACTGAATTTTCCTAAACGACATGATTATGAATGAAAAGAATTTAAAGCCTGCATCTGTCTTTTATTATTTTGAAGAGATATGTAAGGTACCCCGTCCCTCTAAAAGAGAGGAGAAAATAATTGCTTATTTGAAAGCCTTCGGTAGAGAACATGGTTTGGAAACCAAGACAGATGAAGTAGGCAATGTATTAATTAAAAAGCCTGCCACTCCGGGTAAGGAGAATTTGAAAACTGTGATTTTGCAGTCTCATATAGATATGGTTTGTGAAAAAAACAGTGATGTGGAGCATGATTTTCTAATTGATCCTATTGAAACAGTGGTGGACGGTGAATGGTTGAAAGCCAAAGGTACTACATTGGGGGCGGATAATGGTATCGGTGTGGCGACAGAATTAGCTATATTGGCTGCTACTGATATAGAGCATGGTCCGCTAGAGTGTCTTTTCACGGTGGATGAAGAAACTGGATTGACAGGTGCTTTTGCATTGAAGCCAGGGTTTATGACTGGTGATATTCTGATTAATTTGGACTCGGAAGATGAAGGAGAATTATTTATCGGCTGTGCCGGTGGTGCAAATACTACAGCGGAATTTACTTATCAGCCTGTTTCTGCCCCACAGGATTATTTCTATTTCCGTGTGGCGGTCAAGGGATTGACTGGTGGGCACTCCGGTGATGATATTAATAAAGGTAGAGCGAATGCCAATAAGCTGCTGAATCGTTTTCTGACCCAGTTGGCTTCTAAATATATTTTATATTTATGTGAGATTGATGGTGGAAACCTGCATAATGCCATACCTCGTGAGGCACAGGCATTATGTGCGGTACCTATGAAGGATAAGGAATCGGTTCGTGTAGATTTGAATATCTATACTGCAGAACTGGAGAATGAATATGCTGCGACAGAACCGAACTTGAGAACCGAACTCTCTTCTGAATCCCCTTGTAAGGAAGCGATAGATATGACTACTGCCGGACACCTTCTGAGAGCTGTTTACGCTGTGCACAATGGAGTGTATGCCATGAGTCAGGATATTCCGGGATTAGTAGAAACTTCGTCTAATCTTGCTTCCATCAAACAGGTAGAGGGAAACAAGATTAAAATAGTGACTAGCCAGCGCAGCTCCATTCTTTCATCACGCAAGGATATGTCCGAGATGATCCGTTCTGCTTTTCTTTTGGGAGGTGCTGAAGTAACAACTGGTGAAGGCTATCCAGGGTGGAAACCGAATACGGATTCTCCTGTTTTGAAAGTTGCGGTAGATAGCTATAAAAAACTTTTTGGTGTGGAACCTAAAGTAAAGGCAATTCATGCCGGATTGGAGTGTGGTTTGTTCCTTGAGAAATATCCGTCACTGGATATGGTTTCTTTTGGACCTACTTTGCGTGGTGTTCATTCACCTGATGAGCGTATGCTGATACCTACTGTAGATAAATTCTGGCGTCATTTGCTGGATGTATTGGTTAATATACCGACAAAATAATTTATATGAAGAAAACAATTTTATTTCTTTGTTTGTGCTACCTGGTAGGGGTAACGTATGCACAGGAACCGTTTCGGGTAATGTTCTATAATGTAGAGAATTTGTTCGATTGTCAGCACGACACGTTGAAAAATGATTATGAATTTTTGCCAGATGCTCCGAAAGGATGGACACAAGCGCGCTATCATGATAAATTGGCTAAGATAGCTAAGGTTATTATTGCCACCGGTGAGGAAAATGTTCCCGATTTGGTGGGGCTTTGTGAAGTGGAAAATGATCATTGCTTGAAAGATCTGACAGAAAACTCGCCATTACGCGAGGCAGGTTATCGTTATGTCATGACTGATTCTCCTGATGAGCGTGGTATTGACGTGGCGTTGCTTTATCAGCGAGGAAGTTTTAAGTTGCTGGGCAAAAACAGCCTTTCTGTTCCTTATAAGGAGATGGAACGCCGCCCTACACGTGATATCCTTCATGTGATGGGGCAGGTAGCATCAGGTGATACTTTGGACGTGTTTGTGTGCCATATGCCGTCTCGTGCCGGTGGTGAGGAAAAAAGTGAGCCTTATCGTCTTTTCACTGCACAGATATTGAACATAGCGGCAGATTCCATCATGAACCTTCGCCAGCATCCCAATGTGATGATAATGGGTGATTTTAATGATTATCCCACTAATAATTCGATAGCTAAAGTATTGGGTGCCGTGGCTCCGAAAGGTGAAGTACAGGCTAAGAAACTGTATAATCTGATGGACGGACGCAAGGAAGGTACTTACCGCTATCGGGGTGAATGGGGAATACTTGATCAGTTGATTGTTTCCGGATTCCTGTTGCAGGGACATGACGGTATATGTACTTCTTATGACAAGGCACAGATTTTAAGACATCCGTTCCTATTGGAAGAAGATGAAAAATATGGTGGTGATATCCCATCACGTACCTACTGGGGAAAGAAATATCATGGTGGCTATAGCGACCATTTACCAGTGTGTGTGGACTTTGAAATTGGAAAATAGGGAGAGAATTAGTGGTTAGTGATGAATGGACTGCGCTATTATGCCACAGGTGTTAATCACTAACCGCTATATATTTTTATTCATGATGATAAGGACCGTTATTCAATATAGTCATCGCCCGGTATAGCTGTTCTACGAAAATAAGGCGTATCATTTGATGTGAGAAGGTCATCTTGGATAATGAGATCTTTTCTTGGGCTGCATCATATATTTTGGGTGCAAATCCGTATGGCCCCCCAATGATGAATACTAACCGTTTGTTTACAGTGTGCATTTTGCGTTCTATCCAGTTGGCAAATTCTACGGAACGGAATTCTTTTCCATGTTCATCCAATAAAACCACTACATCGCCCGGCAACAAAGCTTTCAGAATTAGTTCTCCTTCCTTCTCTTTTTGTTGCTCCATACTCAGGTTTTTGGTGTTCTTGAGTTCGGGGATGACTTCCATATCGAAAGAAATGAAGTGCCTGGTACGTTCCACATAATCATTGATAGCGGTGATATAATGTTTTTCGACAGTGCGTCCTACTACTAATAATGTAAATTTCATACGTTCTTTTCTGGTTTACTTTGCAAAAATACGGAAAATCTCTACCTTTGCCTATCAATTCATAAAAAAACGATAACATTATGGACGAATTAGTAGTAAAAGACTTAATAGACAGACTGATAGACCTGTCTTTTGCTGAAGATATAGGTGATGGGGATCATACTACCTTGTCATGTATTCCCGCAGATGCAATGGGAAAATCAAAGTTGTTGATTAAGGAAGAAGGTATTTTGGCAGGCATTGAAGTGGCTAAAGAAGTATTTCGCCGTTTTGATCCCACAATGAAGGTGGAGGTGTTCATTCAAGATGGAACTCACGTGAAACCGGGTGATGTGGCTATGGTGGTGGAAGGTAAAGTTCAGTCACTTCTTCAGACAGAACGCTTGATGCTGAATATCATGCAACGCATGAGTGGCATTGCTACTATGACCAATAAATATGTGAAGAAACTGGAAGGTACGAAAACTCGTGTACTTGATACCCGTAAGACAACTCCGGGTATGCGTATCATGGAGAAGATGGCTGTAAAGATAGGAGGAGGAGGCAATCACCGTATCGGTTTGTTTGATATGATTCTGCTGAAAGACAACCATGTAGATTTCGCAGGTGGCATACACAATGCGGTGTCCCGTGCCAAAGAATATTGTAAGGCAAAGGGTAAGAACTTGAAGATTGAATTGGAAGTGCGTAACTTTGACGAATTGAATCAGGCGTTGGCAGAAGGTGTGGATCGTATTATGTTTGATAACTTTACACCTGAAGATACTCGTAAGGCTGTAGAGATAGTAGGAGGTCGTTGCGAAACCGAGTCTTCCGGTGGTATTACTTACGATACTATGTTGCCTTATGCGCAGGCAGGAGTGGATTTCATTTCTTTCGGTGCGCTGACTCACTCCGTGAAGGGGCTGGATATGAGTTTCAAGGCTTGTTAATATTGGTATCATTTTATGACCTGTTGAACGAAGTAAAGAATCTGAATGTCAGTTCTTTATTTCGTTCAAAATAATAAATGGCAGGCCTTGTTTGCTCTAACAGTTTATATGTGTCCGCTATTTTTGTTTTTCTCCTTGAATTGTGAAGGTGTAACCCCTTTCATCTGTTTAAATGAAGTACTGAAATAGCGCGGATAAGAAAAACCTACTTCATAGGAAATCTCGCTAATGCTCAGATTGGTATTTGCTAAAAGGTATACAGAGCGTTCTATGCGTAGTCTGTTGATATATTCATTGACCCCTAATCCGGTAATTTGCTTTACTTTATTATATAAAGATGCACGGCTCATGGCCATGGTATCTGTCAGGTACTTGATAGATAGTTTTTCACTTGATAGATTCTCATTGATAATTTGATCCAGTTTTTTTATGAAATCTGCGTCAGCACTGCTGAGTGGAGTTGCTTCCATTGATTGAGGATATGAAGCATCTGTTATTTCTTCCAAGTCTTTCTCTTTTGTATTTTCTTCTTTATTTCCCAGTACATTATAGAGGACGGTTTGGACAAAATCGCCCATTTCATCTCTCATTTCCTTCTTTTTCTTATGAAATACCCAAAGAGCTATTTTAATGGTAAAAAGAATAAATAAAAGAGTACATATCGAGAAAAACCAACTACTTTTATACCAGGGTGGAGTGATGACAATGTTGATTATGGGTACAGGAGTAGTGTATTCACCATCTTTGGTGCTGCTTGATACCCAGATTTTATATTTACCTGGTGACAGGGAAGATAAAGAGAGTTCGGAGTCGAAACTTTCGACCGTTTGTTTTCCTCTGCCTGATATGGTATATCTGAGCAAGTTCTTTTGGAAGATATCTTCATTTTTTACACATATATGAATGGTCAATGAATTGTAGTTCCATGGAATATGAAGTGTCTGATTCTTCATTTGTTTCAGATAAGAACATCCGTTAAATTTAATATCTGCCAGACTTATCTGAGGTATTTGCGTTTCAGACTGAGGAATATTGGTATTGATTTTCACCAGCCCTTCTGCACCTCCCAAATAAACAAAATTGGGATTGGATAGTGTGTAGTGGGCAGCTAGTATGTCGTTAGGCAGAAATCCGTCAGAACTGTTCCACAACGTGAATTTCTTTTCTTTAATCAGATAAGAAAATAGTTTGTTGTGTGCACAAATCCATAATCTTCCTTTTTTGTCGCCAATGAGGAAAGATATTTTTTCAAAATAGTTGGTATGTATATGGTGGAATTTTTTGTGTATCATATCATAACATCCCAGACCTCGGTCCGTACCTATCCAAATAGTACTATCCTGATAGGCAAGAGCTGTAATTGTCTCCTCTGGGTCTATTTCACATAAAAGGCTGATACTGTCGTTTTCTTGAGGTACATAAAATATTTGATTGACACGTTTTAATAATGAGAAATGCTCATTGGAATAGACGAGACGCAATGCATCCGTATTTTTCAGATTGTTGGTGGGCATTAAAGAGAATTTTCCACTTAATGGATGGTATACCCATGGACGGTAACTGATAATGTAAATTTTATCATTGGCTACTTGATGGGCCAATGGAAGATAGCCATAGAAGCATTCTTTGTAATTTGTACCTTCATCAACAATGGTAAAGGGGCGGTAAGTGCCGGTTATTTTATTGAAAATAAATATACCCTTTGTGTAAAGAGATACCATCAACTCCTTTTCAGATATTTTGGCGATAGAGGCCACTTTGTCTCCGTAGGTCGAAGGAAAATGGGTAAACTGATCGGTGTGTGGATCATATAGATTAATACCTCCTCCATCTGTACCAATCCATAATTTGTCATCGTCATCTTCATATAAGGAAATGATAGACTTATCGCTTAAACCGTTGGAGTTGTTCAGGGCTACATCTTTATAAGTTCTTATATAGGTTTTCTTAATGTTAAAGATACCCCCTCGGACACTACCTGCCCATAAGTTCCCGTTTCTGTCCTCGTATAATAAGACAATAGAATTGACAGGCAAAGAGAAGTTGTCTCCAGCCACATGACACATTACTTTGATTTGGTCGGAGTTCATGTCAAGTATATTGATACCTCCTCCGTCTGTAGCAATCCATAATTGTCCTTTATGTTCGATGATGTCTAGCACATAGTTGTTGTTTAAAGAAGAAGTCTTTGATGTATAAGACTTTACTATCTTGCCATCTTGGTTGTAGCAATAAATCCCATTGCCGTAAAAAGAGGCATATACATACTTGTCTGATACTACATAGAGCGAAATCAGTAGATGATGGATATCTGATGTGAAACGGGTGAGCTGTTGCGTGCAACAATCATAGAGATAGATACCTTGTTCTTTGGTTCCTATCAGTATTTTATTTTTTTTCAACTGAACCATTTTTTGTATCCGGTATTCGGATATATCCAAATTCTTCTTCTGGCAAATATAGATGCTGTCCATGGTCCGGCTTTTATAATTATAGCGGAAAATGATATTCTCACTTCCAAACAATATACCTCCTTCAATGCAGAGGGAAGAATAAATACAATTGTATCCAGTAGGCGTGAAATTATGATTATCGCTGTTATATAAAACCATCTCTTTGGAGGTGGCCACCCAGATGGTACCTAATGAATCTTCTACTATGTGATTGATGTAATTGTTAGGTAAGGATAGGGAATCACTTTCATGGTGAATGAAGGTTTTTAGTTGCTGCTGGAAATAATAGTTCAAGCCGCTCTGAGTACCTATCCATAGTCTTCCTTTCTGATCCATTGTAACGGAGGTAACAGAAGCTTGTGATAATCCTTGATTAGTGGAAAGTTGGGTGAAAGAGTAATTAAAGTCTTGTCCACTTGCAATTGACACCCCTCCCCATATAATATATAGTATAAGTAGAATTCGGTACATCTCTTTATGATTTTAGAACAAAATTAAACTTTTTTCCTGATAGAGAAAAGCTTCACAAATCTTTTTTTTAGATAAATAAGGAACTAATTTATATGATTTTTGATTTTTATCGTATTACTTTTTAAAATTTAGACGATAGTTGATTTGTTTTATACGCACACGGACCCCTCTTGAGGGGGGATATAGTTAATTTTGCTGCAAATCATCAAACTTAGTTTAACCTTAAATGATTTAAGAATTTTATGAGGAAAAAATTATTGCCGTTAGGTAGGCTGTTCGAGTCTGCGTGGTACAATCCAATTTTGAAAGCTGTACCAATGAGTATGGGTATATTGATGTCGGGTAATGCCGGGTATGCAATTGCCGGAAATATGAGTGACAACGTAGTAATAGTACAGCAACAGACAATTTGTGTAACTGGTACAGTTATTGATGCGAGTGGAGAACCATTAGTCGGTGTAAACATTGTAGAGGCAGGAACCGTAAATGGGGTTATCTCCGATTTTGAAGGTAAGTTTACATTGAATGTGAAGCCCAATGCTACGTTGAAGATCTCTTATATCGGATATATTGCTCAAAATATATTGGTAAAAGGGCAAAAGAATTTGACTATAACCTTACAGGAAGATACTGAGACTTTGGATGAAGTGGTTGTGGTGGGTTATGGTACAGTACGTAAGGCTGACTTGGCAGGTTCGGTTTCCGTTTTGGATAGCAGGAATTTTAAGGACCAGCCCATTACTCAAGTAAGTGATGCGCTTCAAGGGCGTGTTGCAGGTGTGAATGTGGTCAGTGATGGTGTTCCGGGTGGTTCGGTAAAGATTCGCATTCGTGGTACCAATTCCATTAATAAAAGTAATGATCCCCTTTATGTCGTAGATGGTATGGTTCGTGAGTCGGGTCTTGAAGGTATAAATCCGGAAGATATTCAAAGTATGCAAATTCTGAAGGACGCTTCCTCCACTGCTATCTATGGTTCACGTGGCGCCAACGGTGTTGTTATCATTACAACCAAGAGTGGTGTGAAAGGGCAGACTAACATCACTTTTGACGCCTCGGTAGGAATCTCTCAGGCTACCAATCTTCCCAAGATGATGGATACCAAAACTTATGCCCAAGCACTTGTTGATTATGCGGGTATTAGTGCGAGTGAGGTTTCTGATTATTTGGATGGCAGTAATCCCGGTATTGATTGGACGGATCAGATGTTCCGTACAGGTGTGACTCAAAACTACAAGCTTGTCTTTTCAAAAGGCTCTGAAGGAACTCAAACGTATGTTTCCGCTAACTATATGGGTGATGAAGGTGTCATTGACAAAAATAGTTATGAACGTTATTCGGCTAAAGCCAACATTAAGATCTCTATGGCTAAATGGCTGGATGTTACTGTCGATTTAAACGCATCTCATGGTGTTGGTAAGGGTATTGGGGGATTGGAGATGTCAGGTTATAATCCCTTGTGGATAGCCTTTAATTCCTCTCCGACCATGACTATGACAGATAAAAATGGTTACTATAATTGGGACCCTTATGGTACGATTCAGGCTAATGCTTATGGTATAATCGCAGCTAGCGAAAGTGAGCGCCGTCGCGATGTGTTCAGCGGACATATTGATCTTAAATTCAATATTATCAAAGGCTTGACTTTTACAAGCAGCAATGGGGTTGATTATTATAATAATACTTCCTATAGCTTCACACCACAATCTGTAAACGGTGCAGGAAAGAATAGCATGGGTAACAGTAATTTACAGCGGATGTTGCTTCAGTCCTCAAATAACATCACCTATAATCATACCTGGAATGACAAACATTATTTGACCGTAACAGGGGTTTGGGAAGCAACAAAAAGTACGATTCGTAATATGGGGATTTCCGGTTCTTCACTTCAAGCTGAATCAGTAGGCTGGTGGGATGTGAAGAATGCTGTCACACGTGATGCAACCAACGGCTATTCGGATTGGGCATTGCTTTCAGGGGTAGGACGTGTTATCTATAATTACGATAATCGCTATATGCTGACTGGTACGTTTCGAGCCGATGGTTCCAGCCGTTTCACCAATGATAAGTGGGGGTATTTCCCTTCTGTAGCCGTTGCATGGACTGCTTCCAATGAATCGTTTATGGAAAGTACCCGTGACCTTATCAGTAATTTGAAGATACGTGCCAGTTATGGTGTTATAGGTAATCAGGATATTGATCCTTATTCAACTCTTGCAATCCTTAATACGACTACCACTTATTTCGGTAATTCTTCAGGAGTAACCGGTTATTGGGCCAATACGCTTGCAACTCCTGATATAAAATGGGAAAAGACAAAGCAGTTTGATGTGGGTTTCGACTTGGGCTTTTTTGATAATCGTATTGACTTGAGTGTGGATTATTTCAATAAAAAGACATCTGATGCACTTCTTTCAACCAAGTTGGCTGATTATTTGGGTGGAACTTCTTATTTGATTAATGCCGGTGAGGTTTCCAACCAAGGTTTTGATATTGCTCTTACTGCAAATATCGTTCAAAGCAAGGATTGGAGTTGGTCAACCACACTTAATGGTACTTACTTGAAAAATAAGGTAACAAAACTGACTGCTCAGGAACCCATTATTTATGGTGGTTCTTTCCAGTCCATTATCACTGATTGTACTATTATTAAGGAAGGTGAAGCGATCGGTACTTTCTTTGGTTATCGTTGGGCAGGAATAGACAATGAAGGATATGACACTTTTTATACTGCCAATGATGAAATAACACGTAATCCGTCTACAGATGATCGTGTTGTGCTCGGTAAAGCAAGTCCCGACTTTACACTGGGATGGAACAATTCGCTGCGTTATAAAAACTGGAGCTTGAATGCATTTTTCAATTCATCTTTCGGTGCCAAACGTTTGAACGCCCTCCGTTTTGCCATGAACTCTATGATTGGTAATTCACGAATGTTTACTGATGCGGATTTTTTGAAGGAAATAGGTAAGACGATGCCCGATCCCCGTGTTGAAAACAATCAATATCTGGGCAATTCGACCAAATGGGTGGAGAATGCAGATTATTTCCGTTGCGAGAATGTGACTTTAGCTTACGATTTTCCGAAAAGCATGACCAAAATAGCCGACCTGCGGCTCAGTTTCAGTATTCAGAATCTCTTCACTATTTCCAGTTACAAGGGATCCAATCCTGCTGGTTACTCTTTTTCAAGTGACTATGGTGATCGTGCAAATGGTATTGATACGGGTACTTATCCTACTCCTAGAACTTTTACTTTTGGTGTACGTATGAACTTCTAAATGATTGACAATTATGAAAAATAAAATAGTATTAGGCTGCTTTATTGCAGCATCTATGTTGGCAATGCCTTCTTGCAGTGATTTTCTGACTGAAAACCCGAAAGGAAAATTAACCCCTGAAAATTTCTTTTCCAATCAAAACGAACTGGATATGAGTGTTTATGCCCTATATGCCAAAGTACAGGCATCCCAATGTAACTCTAATCCGATGATTGTGCAATGCCAGGGAGATGACGTAACCTCAACTACGGGATCAAACAAGGGTGCTTATCTTTCTGCAGATGCCTTTGAATCTCCTTCTGACACAAAAGGTCTTGAAGGAACTTGGAGTCGTTTTTATACGATCATCAAGGCAGCAAATTTAATCATTGATAATGCTGGAAAGGCTATGACTTCTCAAGAGGAAATCAATATTGCTCTTGGTCAGGGTTACTACTGGCGTGCATTCGCTTATTTTAATTTGGTGCGTGTTTTTGGTCCGTTGCCTATGAATCTTCATAATTTGCCAGACAACAATTTGACACCTCTATCGACGGTTGCAGAAGTATATGAGCAAATCGTGTCAGACTTGAACGCTGCCGAAGCCTGTAACCTGCCGGCTAAATATACGGAAGCTAACCGTTCCATTGAAGGACAGAATATTTACGTTTCAGATCAGACAGTAAAGGCGACTTTGGCAGCTGTTTATATGGCGATGGCAGGTTACCCTTTGAATAAGACCGAGTATTATGCAAATGCGGCTGACAAGGCTAAGGAAGTAATGGATGGCGTGAATAAGGGTACCTATGACCACTCTTTGCTTTCTGAATGGAAGGATGTTTTCTCTTATGGTAAAAACCATCATAATGAGACGCTCCTTGGAATAGATTACAATTCTAATTTTGGCGGTTGGCAGGAATGGGATTCACAACTTTCATCTTGTCATCAATCAGGAAAACTTTGGAGTGGCTGGGGGGATTTTTTGGCAGAGCGGCGTTATTGGAAAAACTTTCCTGATGGTCCTCGTAAAGATGCTGTTTATTCAAAACAAATTCTATTAAACAATGGAGTGTTGGTTGACTGGTGGGCAACTACGGATGGAAAGCCCTATAATGGTACGAATGCAGTATTTGCCGATTATCGCCCGATGTTTGTGGCGTTTACCGTCAATAAAGACCCTGTGACAGGACTTCCTGCATCGGCTGCTTTCGATTACACCAAACCTATTTGGGGAGGTATGTGTATTAACAAACGACATCAACTAATCCGCTATTCAGAAGTTCTTCTTTGGTATGCCGAATCTGCGGCACGCGCAGGAAAGGATCTCAGCTTGGCTAAATCTGCTCTAAAGCAGGTACGTGCACGTGCTTGTTCCGATGAATCATTTGTAGCTGCTGTGGATGCTATGAGTGCTGAACAACTGGCAGAAGCAGCATATGAAGAACACGGTTATGAAGTGGCTGGTTATGTATTGGCTATGGTAACCCGTCGTTCTGATGAGTTCCGCATGAACCGTCTCAAAGAAAGTTATGACTACCGTAGTGGTTCTCAGGATGAAGTATTGGTTCCTGCCGGTACATTGACTTATAGCTACGACGAAGAAACTAAGACGACTTTTACCTATGCTCTTCAGGAAGATTTGAAAATGGAAGAGAATATGTCTGTAACTGTTCCTTGGAATGGTGAGGCTTCCATTTATCATAATTATCCTCCGAAGGAAGTTGAGAAGAATCCGAATCTGAAACGTTGATATAACGATTAGCTGTTGATTTTAAATTATACTTGAAAAGTTGGAATAAGTATTTGTTATACCTTGGTAAAGATTGTTTGAGGCGTACTGGAAAACTTTCGGTACGTCTCTTTTATTAGAAGGTAAAATAAGCCAATTGGTCGATTATTTGCTTTGGTTGTAATGTTTATTGTTTATCTTTGCAAACAATTAAAATCAATAAAACATGAATAGTAAAACTTTGTTGAAATGTTTATGTATGTGTTTGGCTATGTTTGCCATTTTGGTTAATGCCAATGCTCAAGATTTGAAATCTATATTGACCGGCGTAGCAAAAGCGGTAGTAGGTGATAAAGCAACAACTTCATCTTCTATTATAGGTACTTGGAAATATGTAGGTCCGCAATGCCAGTTCGAAAGTGAAAATTTACTGGCTAAAGCCGGTGGAGAAGTAGCTGCGAAAGAAGTGGAGGAGAAGATGCAGACTGTCTATGACAGAATAGGGATGAGTGGCTGTGAGTATACTTTTAATGAAGATGGAACTTATTCATACACATTGAAAAAACGTACAATGAGTGGCACTTACACGTTCGATGATAAGGAAAAGACCATTACTATGAAGGGAAAATTGGGAGTAAAAACTGTTGCTCATGTCACAGTGACCGGAAATGATATGAGTCTGGTCTTTAATGCGGATAAATTAATGTCAGTATTGAAAACGATTACAGGTACTGTTTCTAAAGTGAATTCTACTGCTGCCACCATTAATAGTGTAGCCGGATCTTATGACGGTTTGATGTTGGGATTCGATTTGAAGAAGTAATTATAGAATAGGAGCTAGGTTATAATAAAAGGAAGTCATTAAGATGGCTTCCTTTTTTATAGTAAAAATCAAATTATTCTTGGGACATTCATTAAATATTACAAAATCAGCCAACTAATTCATACACAAAGTATTGCGAATTAGTTGGCTTTTTTGTATCTTTAGGTATTCCCCCGAAAATAAGATTTGACGGCCAAAACGGGGGAAATATCCAAACTAATAAGATATGGCAAAGATAGTGAAACTCGCCCGATTTCGGATGGATTTAAGAAGAATAATGTAAACTATTGGGTTTTCAGGGATTTATGTAGCATTATTCTACATTCGTAAAAGTGTGCTTTGAAGCCGTTTTTTGAATAGTTAAGCAGAAAAATTGCTACCTATCCGTTGCCCATTCCTGTTGCATGGAATTGTTTGAAAATCCTTCCTGTTCCAACCGTAAAGAACGCAGTTTCATCATTTTGGCTTAACGAAGGTACTTATTTTTTTTGAAATATGAAAAATATGGGTTCTGTAAGTCAATGATGATAGCTTTGTCGATGTCTGACGATATTTAACATGCCGATGATCAACTCTGTCTCCATTAATTTTGCAAACAATGGAACAGGTTATGAATCAGAAAGATGTGAAGGTTTCGTTCTACCTTAAAAAGAGCGAGGCGGATGCCAGTGGGAACTGTCCAGTGATGGCACGGCTCATTGTCGGCAAACACTCTGAAACGGCTTTCAGTGTAAAGCTGCGTGTGCCACAATCATTATGGTCATCCGGACGGGCGTGTGGAAAGAGTGTTGCGGCCAGGGAAATCAACAGCAAGCTTGATGAAATCCGAGCGACAGCTCTCGGCATTTATGCGGAAATGTCCGCAGTCCGTGAAGATGTGACAGCGGAGGAAGTGAAGCACCAGCTTTTGGGCATGGCTTCAGGTCAGGAAACCTTGTTGAGCTATTACAGATACTTCATGAGGAATTTTGAGAAGCGTGTAGGTGTTAACCGAACAGAAAAAACTTTATATGCTTATCGTAATTCCTACAATCATGTTGCCGTCTTTTTACAAATGCAATACAAGGTAACAGACCTTCCGTTTACCGCTCTGGACCGTTCATTTATCGAGAAGTATGTGTTGTATTTACGTACAGAATGCAATCTCTCACAGTCTACTATTGTCAATCATTCCGTCCGGTTGAAGACGGTAGTCGGCGAAGCAATCGCTGACGGTATAATTACGGCAAATCCGTTCATCGGTTATGAGCTGGCCCGTCCAAAGCCAAGACAGAAATATCTCACGTCCGAAGAATTGCATCGTATTATGGTTACGCCTTTGCATAACCGGACTCTTTATCATGTGCGTGATCTGTTCCTCTTTTCATGTTTCACGGGAATTTCATACATAGACATGTGTCTTCTGTCAAATGAACACTTGTCTCTTGCAGAAGACGGTGTATGGTGGATTAAGAGCGCACGTAAAAAAAGCGGAGTGGATTTTGAAATACCGCTGATGGAACTTCCGCTTCGTATCTTAGAGAAATATCGGGATATTGCCCCTGAAGGAAAACTGCTTCCGATGTATTCAAACTGTGTGCTGAATTATCACTTGAAGCATATTGCGGAAATTTGCGGTATAAAGCGTAAGCTGGTCTTTCATGCAGCCCGTCATACCTATGCGACGGAAATCACACTTTCTCATGGAGTTCCACTTGAGACAGTCAGCAAGATGCTGGGACACAGACAAATCAAGACAACCCAAATCTATGCCAAAGTTACTGATGACAAGATTGATACGGATACAAGAAACCTGAACGAGAAGATTGCAGAACGCTTTTCAGTGGTCATTTAATAACCCTATTAAAGAATGAAGATTATGAAAATGAATACGGACAATACGGAAATCAAGCGTCGCAGTACGTTTGCGATACTGTTTTATATAAACCGCACTAAAATCCGCAAGGATAAAACGTGTCAATTGCTGTGCAAGATAAGCATAGATGCTCAATGGGTACAGATAGGTACAAAGGTATCTGTCAACCCGGCCATATGGAACCCTGAAAAAGGACGGGCTGACGGGCGTAGTGGGAATGCTCTTATCGTCAACAGAGCTATAGATGATCTGACTAAAGAAATCAAAGGGCATTATCAACGTATAAAGAGCAATCTGGGATTCATCACGGCCGAGCAAGTGAAGAATGCCGTGATGGGTGTCGGCCAAAAGCCCCTTACACTTCTGGCTCTTTTCAGGGAGCATAATGAGGAGTTCAAAAAACGTGTTGGCATAGACAGGATAAAAGAGACGTATGACTCTTACCTACGCTCATACAAGCATCTTTCGGCTTTCGTCCAGCAGAAGCGTGGCGTTGAAGATGTCATGCTCCGGAATCTTGACCGTGTGTTTTATGATGATTTTGAACTTTTTCTGCGTACAGACCGCAATCTAAGTTCAAAAACCGTGCATGAACATCTTTACAGGTTGAAGAAGATGACCATGCGTGCTGTAAGCCAGGGTACAATCCGACGGGACCCGTACTGCCGTCTGCATCCGGAACTGCCCAAACGGAAAAGCCGCCACATGAAACTGGAGGATTTGAAGACATTGCTTGCAACTCCTGTGGAAAAACCGCAGTTGCAATTTGTCCGTGACATGTTTATCTTCTCCACCTTTACAGGACTGGCTTATGCGGATTTGAAAAGACTGACGGTAAATGACATTACGCAGTCAGGTGACGGCTCCTGGTGGATCCATATCCATCGTCAGAAGACCGGTACGCTTTCTTCTGTCCGTCTACTGGACATTCCGTTGAAGATAATAGAAAAATATCGTGGAGAACGTCAAGGTGATAAAGTTTTCAATTTGTACAAACGTGAGTATACCATTCTGCTCACGAGAGAATTGGGCAAAGTCTATGGCTTTGATCTGACATTCCATCAGGCAAGACATAATTTCGGAACGCATGTTACCCTTTCACTGGGAGTGCCTCTTGAAACTGTCAGTAAGATGATGGGACATTGCCGGTTTGACACAACGCAGATTTATGCTCATGTAACCGATAAGAAAGTGGACGAAGATATGAGACGTCTGAGAAAATCCGGGGTGAACACGAATCTTGACCTTTATGAAGAAGAGACAAACGCCGGAAAACGTAGACAGAAAAACGTATGGCAGTCTGCAAATAAAGGAGATGTCCTGTAAAAGAAGTGTCCTTTGTTTTACCCTGAAATGGCATGAAGCAAATTATTATTGTCATGATCAGTTTTCGACCTTGGAATACAGATCGGATAATGACAGAGACTTCTTATCGTATTTCCAGGATGGAGTTAGTTCTAAATTAACAATTAATTCAGATGCTTTAACATTACGAAATAGGGGTATCAATGGTATTCTGCGTTTCAAATAAAAACGTTCTTAAAATATGAAGTCAATGAAAGAATTATTTTATCCTGCTATTGCTATAGTGGCAATCGAGTTTAGTTGTTGTGAAAAAGAAGGACACATTTGTCAGTCTCTAAAAGTAAATTGATTCTATTTAATTAATACAGCAATATGAATATGAAAAATCTTTTTTTTATCGCTATGTTATTTTGGTGTATATCCGCCTATAGCCAGCATTGGAACTATGGCATAGAAGTTGGATATACTAATAATAAGTTCCAAACGAAGGGCCTTGATTCACATCCTCAAAGCGGTTTCAAAGTAGGTGGAATTATTGATTATAATTTTAAAAGTAACATTTTAATTGAAACAGGAATAGCATATGAACGAAAAGGTGGAAAGCTTGAGGGTAATAATTTAGCTTCTCAAAAAATCTCAAAAATTGAGGTTTCACATGCTGATTATCTAAATATACCTGTATCTGTTGGGTACAAAGTGGATATAAAAAACAAAATATCATTCATTCCACAAATAGGATGGTTTCTAAATATTGGAGTTCAAGGAAGCGGACAACTATCCGGTATAGACAATTATAATCAGCCCTATACAATGGGTATAGACATCTTTTCAGCACCCAGTATAAGTCAGTACAGACCATTCAATAGGATTGATACAGGTCCTATATTCTGTCTAAATGTTCAATACAAAAAGATTCGACTTAAATGTTCCTATGAACTTGGTATAAATTCTGTACATCCTATTTATGGAAGTCCTAAGAACAGAACATTAGGAGCTTCTGTTGCTTATATACTTTAGTATTTTTCAATACTCAACATGTGCGGAAACGAAAAAGACCGTCTCGAAGTGAAGTGATTTGGAGACGGTCTCTTTCGTTTTATCATACCCATCGCTGTTCTTCCCTGCATCTTTTATAAGCGTCGTCAAGAACTTTCTGTATGTCCGACTCTTTATAAAGGGCTTTTCCCTGTACAAGGTAATAAGGTATCACGCCGAGGGTACGGTATTCCTGCAGGGTACGCCTGCTGACCTTCAATACTTTCGACAGCTCCTCGTCCGTGAGGAAATAATCACCGTGAAATGCCGGCCTTGGTGCCGTCTGTAGTCCATCAATCATTTGCTCCATCTTTTCCAGACTTTCGAAAATGGCATCAATCCGCGGGTCCTGCTTGTTAATAAGATCGTAACTCATGGCTTTTTTCTTTGAGGGTGATCACTTGATTCCAACAGCTTCTGCACATCCTCCGGCCTGTAGAAAATCTTGTTCTTGATTCGGGTGTAAGGCAACAGACCCTTTTCACGGTAGACCTGAAGCGTGCGTTTGGATATGCGGAGAACCTCGCACACGTCCCGGTTGTCCATCCATTTCTTCAGTCCCGCATCTCTTGCCGGACTGCACAGGCGGGTTACTTTTTTCTCTATCTCACTGAGCCGGACAATCAACTCGTCGAAAATCCGCTTGTCTATACATATAATTTCCATACTGTCATCTGATTAGGGTTGAAGACCGAGTTCTTTCTTTATTCTTAGGGGCAGGACTTTCCCTTTCCGGTTAAGAAACTCCTGCACCTCCGAAGCCTTATAGTAGGTCCGCCCGTCAATCATGTAATAGGTAACCAGTTTCTTCTGGCGGTAACGGGCAAGGGTACGCTTTGTAACGCCAAGCAGTTCGCACATGTCCTGGTTGTCGAGCAGCTTGTCCCCTTCAAGGGCGGCCGTCTGCCGGTTCATGCGGTTCAGCCTGTCATCGATTCTGTCAAACCGTTCCATTATCTTCTGGAGCATCATCTGGAATGTCTCCCTGTCTATCTGTATCATAATGAATTCTGTTTTTAGTGTAATAATTCCGTTATTTACACCGTGTTGCGCAACAGGTTTCATTTGATATAGGCCAAAACGTGGACCAACGGAGCATATTGCTACATAATGATACGGCAAATTGCTGAAAAACAGAGAAATAAAAAATCAGCCGCGAAAAATCGGGGCTGATTGGGGCATTGCAAATGCAAGAGCGTGCAATCTCTTATTGCAATGTTTTGCGATAAGTAAGGCGGCAGATTCCGTTTTTGAATGTTTTTGTCCTGACCAGTTCCCATTTGTCCGTGGAGATATGTTTTGATACGGGAACCGTTTCGGAACTGATTACCGGAAGAAGAAAAATGACCATCTCATCTATCAGGTGGTACAGGGACAGTCCCCGCAGCAGTTCCGCGCTGCTGTCGTCATAGATTTCAGCCAGATATATGTCAGAGGGTGCAGACTGTTCCTTGTCACAGATGAGGTCGACCAGCGGATAGCCCGGATACAGCATGCGGGTGTACCGGTCCCGCCAGCAAGGAAAACCGTCATTGCTGTTTTGTATCCATTGCAGCAGGGAATCGTTCCGTGCGGGGACGGAACCGTTCAATGTCATTGCTATCAGAACCTGTAACTTTGCCATACCTTGATATTCCAAATGAAAAGCGTGAGACTCACGCATTATCAGGTAGGGGCTCTGGTAAGCCCATTGTAGAGTCATGCATGAGCTCACGCTATTAGGCATAGCATAAGCAACACGCAAAAGTCTCTACAATTTGAAATTTACCAGATTCCTACCTGAGACGTCTTGCGACTTATGTATAATATCCGGCGAGGCTGTCAGCCCTGCCGGTATTTTCTTATGTTCCTGCTGGCAGTATGTGTTCCACATTTTGCCAGACTTATGCAAAAGTAGGCATTTTATTCCAGACTGGAAAACATCTCCGGTCTATATTGCCTTTATTTGTCGTTCAGTCCGTATTTCTTCATTTTCCGGTACAGCGTGGACGGATCAATGTGCAGCATCTCCGCCGTCCGTTTCCGGTTGCCCGTGCATATTTTTAAGGCCCTGATGATGGACAGCTTTTCCTGTGTCTCATTTTCCGGAAAAAGGAAGATTCCCTCTTCCTCATCCTCGATTCTTATGTTCAAACAAGCTGACTCGATTATCGGCTGTTTGGACAGCAGGACGGCCCGTTTGACCTTGTTTTGCAATTCTCGCACATTTCCCGGCCAGCCGTATGAAAGCAGCAGTTGTTCCGCCTCACGGCTGAATCCGTCGGTCTGCCGTTTGAGTTCCCTGGAGAACTTTTCCCTGAAATGTTCGGCAAGCGGAAGTATGTCCTCCGGGCATTCGTGCAGGGCCGGCAGGACGATTTCAAATTCCCCCAGACGGTGGTAGAGGTCTTCCCGGAAGCGTCTCTCCCTGATGGCCAACTGAAGGTCCTCGTTGGTTGCCGCCACTATCCTTACGTCGGAGTGTTTCTCACGATTGCTGCCTATAGGGATATAAGTGCCTTCCTGCAAGGTACGCAGGAGCATGCTCTGTACCTCCATGGATAATGTTCCCACCTCGTCAAGGAACAGGGTCCCGCCACGGGCCGTTTCAAAAAAGCCTTCACGGTTTGTGTCCGCCCCCGTAAACGTCCCCTTCACATGCCCGAAAAAGAGCGAGGGCGCAAGCTCTTTGGGAATGACCCCGCAGTTTACTGCCAGAAATGGCTTTTCCCTGCGTTCGCTGGAATAATGGATACGTTGCGCAATAGATTCCTTGCCTGCACCGTTCGGGCCAAGAATCAGGACAGAAATGTCGAATGGAGCAACCGTACGCGCCAGATTTTCCACTTCTTTCATCTGCCGGCTGTTCCTGGGAAGGATGCCCTTGTCCTTTCCGTATATGACTGAGCGTGGATGCAGGATGTTCTTTATCAGACTTTGCAGCTCATCCATCTGAACAGGCTTGGCCAGATAATCTTTTGCTCCCATCTTGATGGCACGGACGGCATCCTGCACGGAAGCATATCCGGTCATGATGATGAAGGGAACGTCTATCCGTTCTCTCTGCATCCATTCGAGCAGCGATATACCGTCCCCCTGCGGAAGACGGACATCGGAAAGGACAAGATCGAAAGGCTCCTTTTTCAGAAGCCGTCTTGCACCGGGTTCGTCTATCGTTGTCACTGCTTCATAGCCGGATTTCTCGAACCATTTCTTTTGTTGTCCGGCCAGCAGGATGTTGTCTTCAACTATGAGTATTCTGTGTTTCATCCGTATAGTTCTTTAAGTCAAGTCTTCTGATTTCCGAAAGCAGGTTCTTCGCGTCGCCTACCAGCCGGTCTATTCTTCCGATGACGGCCTCTGTATATGTACTGATGGTCAGGTCATCGGAAGTATCGTCATGCAGGATTCTGCTGTATGTCTCCAGTTCGCAGGCCACCCCCAGCTGTTCCCAGGTGGGATACATGCGGTGCAGGGTGTTTTTCATACGCTCCGTGTCCGTTTTCATGCTTTCAAGGGCTTCCTTCAGTTCCGTCCTGTTGTCGAGCGATTCCTTTATGAAAGCATTGAGCATCCATTCCATGTCCCCCGTGTCTGCGGCCAGGGCATTGAAATCCGCCTTCTGCTCCTGCTGCTGTCCCGACCTTTCCATTATGGAGGAAAGAAAAGCCAGCAGTTCATTCATGGAGAACGGTTTCCGTATGCACCCGGAAAAGCCGGCTTCGGTATAGCGGCTCTCGTCCACGTCGTTGCGGGCGGTCATGGCGGCAACCGGGATGGTGCGTGAATTTCCGATATTGGAATGACGCAGGAGGTACAGCAGGTCAAAACCGCTGGTACCGTGCATCTGGATGTCGGTCAGCAGCAGATCATACGGCTCTTTCCGCAGTTCGCTTACTACGTCCTTCGCCCCGACACAGGTCCGGCATGATACTCCGTTCCGCTCCAGCATCTCCATGACGATGCGCAGCTGTATCGGATCGTCGTCCGCCAGGATGATACGTTTGGGAAGGCTGTATCTTCTCACGGCCGGCATGACGCTGTTCTTTACCGGTTCAGTGGAAATGGCAAGGGGGATTTCCGTGTGGAACAGGCTGCCTTTCCCGACATGGCTCGATACGGAGATGCTGCCGCCGAGAAGGTTCAAAAGTCCCTTGGTTATCGGGAGGCCGAGCCCGAATCCTTCCGGTGAAATGTCTGGCGCCGCCCGCTCAAACGGCCGGAATATGCGTTCTACCGTCTCCTTGTCCATGCCGATGCCCGAGTCCTCCACCTCCATGGTCATTACCCCGTCCTTGTAGCTTACCCGGAAACAGACTGTTCCGTTGCGGGTGAACTTGAGCGCGTTGGTCAGCAGGTTGTCCGCCACCTGACGGATGCGGTCCGCATCTCCGCATACCACGATGTCGGTGTCCTCTGCTTCCGTTTTGAAGACCAGCCCCTTGTCATTGGCCGCACAGGTGTATTCCACGTTGATGTCATCGACGAAGGCTTTCAGGTTGAAAGGTATCCTGTTCAGTGATTCCTTCGCTTCGTCCAGCCTGGAGAGGTCAAGCAGACTGTTGGCAAGTCTTGTGATATGGCGTGAGGATTTGATGATGTTGTCAAGGTAGGTGTTGCGGCGTTTTCTTTCCCTGGTGTCAATGGCCAGTTCCGCACTGCCGCAGATGGCGTTCAGCGGTCCCCTTATGTCATGGGATAGCGTTACGATGATACGCTTTCTCATTTCGGACAGTTCCCGGTTCTGTTTGAGCGTATCCACCAGTCTGCTGCGGTCATGTTCCTTGCGCCGTATGTCCCTCTGTATGACAAGATGGGATATGATCAGCAGGACAATGGCAACTATGATGGTGGCCGCAAACAGCTTGAATGAAAGTGCCTTTGCCTCCGCAATCCTTGTTTCCCGGTTTTGGAAAGCGGCCTGGACCTGTTCGTCAAGGGCGGTGACGAAGGAGTTCAGTCTTTTGTTCAGTTTCAGGTTTTGCAGACGCAGGCTGTCAACATAGAGTCCGATATGTCTGTCATGCTCTTCCTGCATGGTTATCAGCTGGCGGTTGAGCTGCCGCAGTTCTGTCGTGGAAGCCGGTACCTGTACGGTTTCCTTCTTGCCGAAGAAACCTGCTATGCCGTTTTTCCGGCGGGTGACTGTGCGTGTACGGGTACTCTTGTTGATGACCTCGGGCAGACGGTTGTAGAGCAGGCTGTCTGAGGTCCTCTGCTCCTGAAAAACCGTCGTAAGATGGTACAGGCGGCTTTCCTTCTCTTCCAGCAGCCGTCGCAATGTGTCTATCTGTTCGTGGCTTACCAGATCCAGGCCGTTGTCTTTCATCCGTTCCAGCAGGCTGTCTATGTGCAGGCGCCTGTTCCGGTATGCCGAGAAGTCCTCGCTGTCCCATCCGATGGCGGATTCCCCCAGCAATGCGATTCCGACGATGTGGCGGCGTATGGCGTTGACTTCATTCCGGATCTCACGTATTTCTGCGGTTCCGTTTGCTATGTCATGCATTTTTTTGCGCTCATGGAGCAGTATGGCAATCATGCTTCCGATGACTGCCAGCAATATCAGATAACCAGCTATGATTTTTGTCTGCAATGAAATTCCACTTAGCTTCCTCATACGCCTTATGATAAAAAATCCCGGAAGGTTGTGGGGGCGCAGTCTTCCGGGACGTGAGTAATTTGGATGTCACCCCGACGCGCTATCCCGTCGTACACAGAATGCACTCCGGCCTGTTATAACCTTGGCGGGCGACGGTTTGCCCGCATGATTCTCCTTTCTGCCGGCAGCTGTCGGCAGAAGATTCTCTGGTTCGGGTATCCAATATCTTGTCCATACTCTATCTTTTACAGTCAGTCCATATTTCTGTTTCTCCGTATTTCCCGATGCAGGAAAAAATAAGGCCCCCTGTTATAGTTCCGTGTGGAAACGCGGATGGCCCTGTTTTCGTTTGCCTGAATTACGGAAGTTCCGGCAAGACAATACGCTGTCCTATTGTATAATATTCCAAAATACAAATATATACATTTGTCTCTAACTGCAATGAAGTTAATATATGTTTGTCTTGATTTCAAACAAGTTTTAACATGTTATAGGCCATAAAGCCGCGTTCAGACAGGTATCGGATTCATTTTCAAGGTAGAAAGGTTCAGGTACAGCCCCTGATGCTCGATCATGCCGTTGCGGAACATTTTCCACAGGATGTTGCAGCCGAGCTGTGCCAGTGTGGAGTTGATGAACAGGTCCTGCTTTTCCAGAGCCTCTGCCAGTGAGCAGCTCGGTCCCGAGTCTTTCTCCTTTACTTTCGCGTATTTCACGTAGCGGGTAATCACTTTCAGTGACTCCACCGTTTCGTACATCTTGGATGTCGGTTGTTTGATTTTCTTCGGTACGGTTCCGAGGACGACCTGTCCCGTATCCTGCGTATTCCCGAAGTCCATCCAGTACAGGGGTGTCTCGTAGCTTCTGTATTCCGAAACGGGCACGGATTTCAGTATGTTCCACAGGTCAAGACGTGACTTGATGTTGTCCGTGCAGGTAATCGTTATGTTGGCCATATTATCCCGTCTGGCGTCCTTCAGGGCTGCCGGATAGATGTCCGGTACCGCCTTCCAGTCGTTGCCGAAGAAGTTGTTCATACGTGTGACGAGACATTGAGCCTTGTTCAGGCCGATGTCCGAGGGGCTGAAGAGCTGCCGCCCGATGTTGGCCTCCGTCACGATGTCGGAATCATACACGGTTATGAACAGTCCGGGATGTCCGAGTCCCCTTAGTGCCGTGTCAAGCCTGGCCAGACAGGTAAGTACCTGCGAGCCTGTTCCTCCCGCTCCGATAAGGTTTACCGTCACCGGATGTTGCGGGTTTATGAGATAGTTGTCGATGTAATGTACCCTTTTCATTTCAGTATGTCTTTAAGTTTCATGTTGTTCAGCGGTTTGAGTTCGTCCAGGTTGAAGTCTCTGTCCCGTGCCGCCTTTGTTACCAGTACGAGGTTTGATTTTGTCGGGTTCCCGTTGCTTCCCAAGTGTGTGAATTCCGTCAGCCAGAATTTCTTCTCCCAATACAGGAGCAGCCTTTCGTAGGTCAGGTCCTTCGGCAGTTCTATCCTGGGATTTCCCAGGCATACGCTGGAACCTGTCACGTTGAAGAAGGGCGCGGCGTACAGCTCGGTATCGGGACCTGGAACATTTCCCTTGTAGGCATAGATTCTCATTCCGTGTTCACCGGCCTCGTAAATCACTCCCGGCAGGAAATATTCCGCGTTTTCTATTTTGAGCGCGGGGCTGAAGAACATCATCCTCTTGTGCGGAGGATTGTACCACACGTATCTCTCGCTTCCCTTGCGCGGGTCGCAATAGAGCAGATTGGAGGGTATCTTGCCATACGGAGTGGTGCTGTGCCTTTCCGAGTATCCCTTCACCAGCGCGTTCATGAAATCTATGGTCACCGGTCTTCCTTCGGTCATGTTTCCCCGTTCGTCAATACCCCGGATTTCAAGGAAGAAGTTCTTGTCCCCTTCCGAGGCATAGGCTATGAGTGCCGCCCTGGGGTTGAGCGGCGTCTTGATCTTTCTGGTCAGTTCGTTGCTGTCTATCATATCCGTTCAGATTGGTTTATACTGTGATGTTGATGAATTTTTCCGCCCACCTGAAGAAGCGTTCCGGGTAGTCGTCCATATGGAACAGCTCCTCCGTTTCCGGAGACAGTTCACAGGTGGTGATTGGAATGATGTCGTATGTCTCCTGGCTGTAGGAGTTGTAATAGTCCGAGAGATATTCCGTTATCATGTCGGTGCAGTCATAGACGACCCGGATCTGCTTGCTGAGATACATGGGCAGGAAGTCCGGTTCCTCCTCGTAGAATGGGTCGTAGCCGTATTCCATGATGCCGTGTTCGGGCGTCAGGAACTCCAGCCCTTCCTTCATAAGAGAGACCAGTGACTGTTCGTATCCGTCCTTCGGCTCATACCGGTCGAGCACTTTCGGCAGGTTCTTGTAATAGCATTTGTTTTCCACCCTGCGAAGCAGTGCGTGTATCCTGCCTTCCTCATAGGAGTGCAGGAGCCGCCGTCTCTTTTTCCGGTCGGATGCCGTTTCTCCCGGGTCCACTTCCGACATCAGTGTCAGGGCATAGTCCATGTCATCCTCGTCCAGTACGGTACTTATCCCGTTCGCCCGCATCAGGTTGTGGATGAAGGTGACGGATATGCGTCTCAGTTCCGGCCCGAGCCTTTCCAGGAACTTCGTCGGAAAGTAATAGAGCGTGAACTCTCCCCATTGGTGGCATTTCCACAGGCAGAACAGCAGCCTTTCTCCGTCCTGTTCGATGTTGACATTCATGTCACTGCCTACAAGATTGCACATCTCTTCGTGCAGTCGGGCGATGCCTTCTCCGGGCGTGCGCCCCGGAACATGTACCGCCTCCTTTTTCATGAGGCTTGCATACCTGAAAAAGGAATCACGCAGGAACTTGTAGTTTTCCTGCGTGATGAGATTGTACGGTTTCCCGTCAGTACCGTCAATGAACAGTTCCGGCGGAGACATCGGCAGGAATGTGGCGTTCAGAAAAGAATTACGGCACCGCTGGGTGCCGCAATCCGTTTCTTCCTTTCCGTGCCGTAATGCACTTTCCTTTCGGTTTCCGCAATGATGAGTCTCGCGAGCTGTTCCGCCTGATATCCGTCCAATCGTACACATGATTCCTTCTTTTTTCCGTTGTTCTTTGCCATATCCTTTTATCCTTTTGTCCCGATGGTGGTTTTGAACTCATATACCGTCATGTCTTCCCTGATGACCGGACCGTGTACGGTGGCCGTCGTCAGTTCCGGATACAGGTTGGAATAGTAACTCATGATCATGTCCGGCGAGATGTTCGGATCAGGGTCCTGGAGGGTGATATACTCTGTTCCTTTCTTGAATCTGAATGAGCGTGTCATTCCTTTAATTTCGAGTGCCATGGCTTAAACTGTATGATAAGGTGAATACTTGGGTTCCAGCATGGACTGCGGGAAATCAACATATTCCTCGTAGTCCTTCTCACTATATGTCGGGGATTCCGGGTCGTCCAGATAAGCCTGCTGCTGTTCCTCCTCCTGCATGAATCTCTCTTCCTGCCAGTCCCTGATCTCAGGCTGCGGCGGATATTGTGGCTGGGGAGGTTGCTGTCCGGTTGTCCGTTGCAGGTATTGCGCCTGTGGAGGCAATGGCTGTCCTGGTTGCGGAGCCTGCTGTTGCGGCCATATTCCGGGCTGTTGCGGATGCTGCGTGTATGTCTGTTGCGGTCTCTGAGGTGCAGGCCGTGCCTGTCCCGGTGCCGGTGGCTGTGGCGCCCTGTTGTATGCCGGCTGCGGTGCAGTCTGCTGCGGACGTTGCACCTGCAGCTTTCGCTGTTCCGGTTGTGGTGCCGGTTCCGGCTGCGCTTCCTGCTCCATCAGTCTGAAGAGGCTTCCCTTGTTAATTTCCGTATCGGCCGCCTTTATCTTCTCCTCGATTTCCTTCAGTTGGGCGGTGTCCGCGCAGGCTTTTGCCTGTGTGAGCATGCTGACGGCTTCCCTGAAGTTCTTTGTGGCCATCAGTTCATTGGCCTTCTTCATCAGTTTCTCGTACTTCTCGCGTTTTTCGCGCTCCTCCTTCGTCTCCTTGGATTTCGCTTCCTTGGCGGCCTTGCTGCTGGCTGCGGCCTTGTCCGCCTGTGCCTCGAACTGTGCCATGTTGGAGAGGAGTCCGCATGTCTTCTGTATCGGTCTTGCTATGGCCTGCAGGAATCCCGTGTCGAGTTCCTGCGGTGTACCCGTGACGGTCAGCGGCACGATGTGGTTCTGGGCCTCGTCCTTGAGTCCGTTCGATTTTGGTAATGTGGAAACGGTCAGTTGTCCATTTGTTTTGCGGATGACGATCGTGAGGTCCACGCTTTCCGTCATCATCTGGTGGATTGCTGTAAAAAACATAATTTCAGATATTAAATGATTAGACGATAAATTTCAATATTCGCTGAAAAATTCTGCCAGCAGCCTGTTCCTGTCCGGATGTCTGCATATTTCCTGAATGGGGTTCAGCAGTTTTGAGATGTGAACCGGACCGGTTGTTCCTCTCGGCGGCAGTTTGATGGAGGGCTGCGGAACGTGTACTTTCGGTCTTCTTGTCACGGGCATCCCTATCGGGGCTGGTGACTGTCTGGTGATGATCGCTTGTTGCATACTCTTTATTTTTTAAGTGTGAATACTCGGGCTTTGGCAGCCCGCTGAACTACAAGGGCCCAACGGCAGACGTTTCCGGAAAGGCAGGGTTTTCGGGAAAAATACCGGAGCCTCCGGCGAGGATGATTTTTTCCGAAACCGCTTGCGGCCTGACCTTGCCGTCCGACAAGAAGCGTCTGCCAACTTTGCCCTGTAGTTCTCCGGAGTGCCAATGTCTGTGTTTTCCGTCCTTTCTCTCTTTCTGGTCCGAATGTGACGGATATAAAAAGAGCCGCCCGTTTCCGGACAGCTCCCTTATGCTGCAATGACAAAATCCGTGTATGTTCCATGCTGTCAGATTTCAGAAGACCAGAAAACTCAGGATGCACAGGAGGATGGCCAGTGCCACGAGCAGGCAGGCTACACGGTAGAGGAACCTGAAAAATCCCCTGAAACAGATGATAGCTACGGCGGTCCATACGGGAGATATGCCGTGTGTATAGAGCCAGCTGAAAATGACGGCTGCCGTGACGGCCAGCGCGAGGGTTCTTGCCCATCTGCTGCCCGCTATCTTTTTGATGTGTTCTTTTGCTTTCATAATCTTCATGTTTTAGTGGGAATGCCATTCCCGTTTTCGGGGGCTTTCTTGCAGTCCGCCTCCACAGGCAAGGTTTTCGGGAAAAATACCGGAGCGCAGCGAGGATGATTTTTCCCAGAAACCGCCAGGCCCGACCTTGCCGGTGGAAACGGGCGGGCTGCGACCTTTGCCCCGCGAATCGGGATGGCTCCGTCATTTCTTCTTTTTCCCGTTTTTGGGGAACGAAAGTGTCAGGGTGAAGCCGGCGTCAAAGGTGACCGAAGCGTCGAAAGCCACGCCCTTCTTCCCCTTGAATCCCTTGATGAGCCGTGTGGAGCCGGAAGAGAAGAGCTGTTCCAGATGCTGGTCCGTCAGTTCCTTGTTCAGGAACCTGCGGTACACGGTAAGTCCACATCCTTTATTGTCGCAGCGGGCAATCTTCTCCCTGACGATGATATGCCCGGTCTTGCATTTGGGACAGGTGAACGTGCGGGCGGTTGCTGCCGGAAGGCTGAGGTTCAGGATTTCGCGGGTGGCCTTGCGCGTGTAGTCCGTGATGGAAGCCATGAAAGCCTCGGTCGTGAGCGTGTGCCGCTCGATCTGCAGCAGGGCCTTTTCCCAGCTTCCCGTCAGGGAGACATCCGCCACAAGCATCTCCTTTACCGCCTCGTAGATATGCAGCCCCTTTTCCGTGGGGACGATGCTCTTGCCCGATCGGGCGATGTAGTCGCGCTTGAACAGGGTGGTAATGATGGCGGCTCTCGTGGCGGGCGTTCCGATTCCCAGCTCCTTCACGGCCTCCCGTGCCTGCTCGTCGGCTATCTCCCTGCCGCAGGTTTCCATGGCCGCCAGCAGCGTGGCTTCGGTATAGAGCGGTCGGGGCATGGTCTTCTTCTGGGCCAGTCCGTGGCCTGAAACCGGGACCGTATCCCCTTCGGCAAACACGGCCGTACCCTCGTCGGTTTCCGGCTCGTCATCCTCCCGGTCCTCTTTCCGGCCAAAGATGTCGCGCCATCCCGGGCTGACCACGGAAGAACCCTTCGAGCGGAAGTCCATCCCCTCCAGGAGGCACTCCATGAGGAGCATTTCCTTCTCGCAGCAGGGCGAGAACGCCTCCAGCATACGTCCGGCTATCAGCGTATAGACAGCGGTCTCCGCCTCAGAAAGCCCTTCGGGAGCGATGCCGGTCGTAATCAGGGCATGGTGGTCCGTCACTTTCCTGTCGTCCACGCTGCGGGTGTTGAGACGTGCAAGGTCGAGGATTCCGGCGCAGGCGGCGAATCCCGGCATGACCAGGATTCTTTCCAGCAGTCCGGGCACGCAGGCCATCACGTCGTGCGGGATGTAGCGGCTTCCCGTTCTCGGGTAGGAAATGAGTTTCTTCTCGTAGAGCGACTGGGCGATGTCCAGCGTCTTTGCCGCGGGCAGGTCGAGATGCACGTTGCAGTCCTTCTGGAGTGCCGTCAGGTCGTAGAGCAGCGGCGGCTGTTGCAGGGTTCTCCTGCGTTCCACCTTCGTGACCGCCGCACGGGAATCGGAAGAGATACGGCGGTAGGCCGTCTCAGCCTCCTGTCGGTCACTGAAGTTCGCCGTGTGGAAGAAGCGGCGGTGCGAATCCCCGTTCTTCAGGGTGACGTGCAGCTGCCAGTACGGTGTGGAGACAAAACTCCGGTTCTCCTTGTAGCGGCTGCATATCATGGCGAGCGTCGGCGTCTGTACCCGTCCGATGGAGTTGTTGGACGAGCTGGAGACGATGGCCAGGGCACGGCTCGCGTTCATGCCCACCAGCCAGTCGGCCTTCGCGCGGCTGTCGGCGGCGGCATACAGGCTGTCGTACTCCGTACCTTCTTTCAGTTCCTCCAGCCCTTTCCGTATGGCCTCGTCCGTCAGCGAGGAGATCCACAGGCGGCGGAACGGTTTCGTACATTCCAGGAAGGCGTATATCCAGCGGAAGATAAGTTCCCCCTCGCGACCGGCATCGGTAGCCACGATGATGCTGTCACATTTGGAGAACACACTGTCGATGACTTTCAGCTGTTTCGTGGCGGCGATGTCCGTGACCATGCCCCTGTCCGTGCGTATCTGGCGGGAGACCAGGCGGAACGGTACGGGCAGCATTGGCAGCTCCTCCGCCGTCGTTTTTGTGTAACCGTAAACGTCCGGCATGGCCAGCGACACGAGGTGTCCCAACGCCCAGGTTACCATATATCCGTTGCCGGAACAGTAGCCGTCATTTCTTTTATCAGCCCCGACTACACGGGCTATGTCCAAGCCTACGCTCGGTTTTTCTGCGATGATTGCTATCATAATGTTCGGATAAAATTAAGGCCGTTTCCCGTTTTCCATGGGAAGACAGGAAACGGCGGTAAGACATCGGTTTACTTGATAAATGTTTTCAGGCTATCTGCCCAGCGGCGTCACGCCCTGAATCTCCAGCAGCGGCGCCTCGCCCTTGCGGACCAGCTGCAGCGTGGCATCCATCACCACGTCCACGCCGAGGAGCACCAGTTTCAGGGGCATCACTTTCGTCTTCTCTCCCTTGAGGAGGGTGTCCAGCTCGCCGGAGAGTTCCAGCTCGTCCTTCATGATGCCGATGTCGTGCAGTTCGTCCCAGTTCACGTCTTCTGCCTTGAAAGCCATGTCGTTTTCGTTTTCCTTTTTCATATTTCTTTCTTTTTTGATTCAACATTCATTTTTCAGTTCCCGCCATCAGGAAATGCTGGCTCCCTTTGACTTGCGGTTGCCCTGTTCCTGTCGCTGGCTGTTGGCCACCACGTTGCGCTGCGAAGCGTCACGCTTGCGGTCGGGATTCTCGTTGTAGAAGTCCAGGCGTCCCTGGTTGAAATTGGCCTTGACGTACTGCGAGATGGTCTTCCCGTCATAGCCCTTGATGCCTTCCACCAGCACGGCCTTTCCACTCTGCAGGTCGGCACGCTGCTTTCTGGTCAGGGGCACGTCCCAGACCTTGTCGGGAATCTTGAAGTCGGCCCGCTGCTCGAATCCGTCGGGTGTGCGGGAGTAGCTCAGGCGTCCCGTCTCCAGGTCGGCCTTGATGAAGGAGGAGAATTCCTCTCCCTTGCGGTTCACCATGTCGTTGAGGAAAATCACCTTGCCTTCACGGAGCTGCTGCTGTTCCTCCGCCGTAATCTTTACTCCGTTGATTTCGTTGGGGATATAGATTTCGCGTGCGCCCTCCGGTGAGTCCGGGTTGTAGCGGGTGTACGACGGACGGCCCGTCGCCTCGTCCAGCTTCACGTAGGAGGAGAACACCTCGCCGTCCTTGCGCTGCATGCCCTCCACGAAGATGGCCTTTCCGGCGTTCAGATCCTCGACCTGCTTCTGCGTCAGTTCCACGCCCCCGAGTGTCTGGCGGTTGAAGAGCTTGTCGTTCTCGAAGATGAACTCGACGCCCCTGCGTTCGGCGTTCACCTGAATGAAGGCGTTGAACTCGTTGCCGGACTTGGCGATCATACCCTCGACATAGACCTTCTTGCCTTCACGCAGGTCGTTCTGCTCCTGCTCGGTCAGTTCCACGCCCTTGATTTCCCTCGGGATGAAGGCATTCTCCGCTTTCATGGCGACCACCTCGTTGGTCAGCTTGTCGATGCTGATGAAGGAAGGGATGTATTCCCCGTTGCGTCCTTTCAGCTCCACGACACGCCCCATGTTGCCCGTTTCAAGCAGGTTCTTCTTGTCCTCATCGGAGAAGATGTGTCCGAAGTACGGTCGGTCGAGGTCGGGTTTCTGCCGGATACCGTGGATGCCGAGCACCACTTCGCCCGCCATGGACTGCTGGAAGGACAGACGGGCGTCCGTTCTCAGGACGGCCGAGCCGAAATTCATGCTGATGGGCACGACCTGGTTGGTCTTGTAGCCCTTGAGCATCTGTTCGAGCAGTCCGCGTTCCTGGAGGTATTCACGGGAGATTCCGAAATTTTTGAGCTGTTCCCAGTTGATCATGGACTCGTTGTAACGGTACTGGGGGGACTGGGTCTGCGGCTGGCTGTCGGCTGCGGCAGCCTGCTGCTGGGTTTCATTTTTCTTTGCCATTTCTTCTTGATTTTTTTTGTTGATACTTTGGTTTTCCTTGTTGCGCGGAACAATCTCGTACTGCTTGAGAAATTCCTCCACGGCTTTTGTCTTCTTTCCTGCGGCGATGTCCTCGATGGCCTGCTGCACGGCAGGGTCGTCCAGCCTGTCTTCCTTGACGGAGAGGATTCCGAAGCGTGTCGGGTCTTTCAACTGGCTCCAGAAGTTCTTGATGAAGTTCTCGAAGGCGTCGGCATAGCGGTCAATCTTCAGGAAGGAATTGCGGTGCTGCTTGTCGGCGGCTACCGTGCTGAATTTTCCGTCCTTTCCGATTTGGGATACCGCTTCAAGAATCAGTTCCATCTTGTCGAGGATGAACACGATGTCACTCATCTGCTCATTTTCGGTGACCTGTGGTTTCGGGGGTTCTTCCCTTGCATTTTTCTTTGCCATAACATTTGATTTTTAGTGTTGATAACTCATGTTGTCACTGCAAATATACAGGAGAAAATTTGATAAATAATTGATTTGCAATGCATTAGGACATACATTACATCATGTGTCATCACATTACACCGCAGGCCGGAGAAAACGGAGCGAAAATGCGTGCGAAAACGGCAGGAAAGGGAGAAAAAACAAGGGACGGATAAGGAAAGGGAAAAGACGGGAACATGCCGGACAGGCACGGGCGTGGCGGTACGCACTACCGCACGGAAGAAAAGGAAAAACTGTAATTATGCAGAGTTGGGAGCGAGCTGCTTTTGTCCCCCCTTGATGTGCCCTTTTGTGACAGGAGGCGGATTTCTGTTTACGGGAATAATCAGATCGTGTAATCCATTGGGAAGGCATACGGGAGCATGGTTCTCCCGCCAGATTCTTTTTTATGTTGACCTGTATCTATGCGTCGTAGGTCGCTTCGCTTGCTAAGTCCCGGTCCTTTCCTCAACTCGGACGGCAATACCGGAGCGTTTTTTCGGGCGGAAAATTACCGCAGGGAATTTTGTGTCCCGAAAACCGGAGGCTTGAACGTGGAGGTATTCGCCCTCCGAGTTACCTTCTCTGAAGGGACTTATCAAGTGAAGCGGGGCTTATGACCGTATGTTTCTGAATAAGGATTGCAGAAGCCTATCTGTCTGTCATTTCATTTAGTCTGTCGTGGAAATCAGAGGTATTCAAACGACACCGTAAAAGAAAAGTTAATCGAATGATTCTGAATAATTTCCAATCATTACAAAGATAGTCTGTCTTTTATGAGAGATTATATGGAATGTTTCATATCTTTGTAGATAGCCATTGATTTACAATATCTTTGGCGATAACTCGGAAAGGATAGTACTAACCGTCAGATAAAAGAACAATCATGGATAAGAAAGATTTGGAAAAACTGTTAATGCGATTCTCTCATTTGGGAGTTTCTCATTCAAAAAATGGCGCATTATTGATTGGAAAAGCCCCTCATATTGCCGAATATGCCTGGCTTAATATTATGTACCCCTGTATTACAGAGGCAGAAGTATGCGATTTGGAGAAGAAACTGGGAGTCGCTATTCCTGAAGTTTACAGGGACTTTCTGATGAATGTATCCAATGGTTTGAACGTAATGAATTGCACATTGGCGTTGCATGGTTGCAGGACGTCATACAACAGGGCTGATTTTGAATCACGTTATCCATTTAATATTGAAGATGTGCAGAAGTATGAACGGCCTAAGAATGCCACACCGGAAATGTTCTTTTTTGCCTCTTATAATTATGACTGCTCAAAGCTCTATCTTAATACCTCGGATAATAAGATATACTATTGTGATCGCTATGATGCGACGCCGCTTAAATCATGGGATTCGCTATCGGCAATGCTGACTTCTGAGATAGAAAGGATATTTAGTCTGTTTGATGCGGATGGACATATAATCAGTAGAATGGCTCCTACAACACCAGTCAGTTTGTGATAATTATTGAAACTATATGGGAAAAGGAAAGCTGATTTTGACATTGATTTGTAGCATAGTGCTTCTGAGTTCCTGCGGAAAGCACGCTACATATAGCAAGGATGTGTCCGATAACACAATGGATACGGCTATAAATAATTTCGTGCTACGAGATACAAGTTGTATGCGTACTATAAAAATCCAAAAAGGAAATATTATTGAGGATTTTTACAAGGGAGAAGGTATTTGCTTTTCCAATAGCAACTACACGGAATTCCTATATATGGTAAAAGAAATGGGTGGTTACGAGAATCAATACTGTTATTTTTACTTGCTGGACTCCGTTCCTCCTACTTATGAAGATAAAGTGATAAAACTGCCAGACTCAAATTTTGTTACATCTCAAGGGTGGTATTTAGGCAGTACCAAGGAGGAGTTTATGGGAAAGACTGGAGGTAGAAATTTTAATGTCACCCACTTAAATGACAAAACATTGTATTCTTACACCGACTCTATCGAATTGTATTCATGCAAATATCTATTCCAAGGGAACCGACTATGCCAGATAGAGTTTGGTTATACATGGTAGTAGACCTCTACATTGCTTAAACCTATACTCTCAAACCGGCTGAGCTTGCACATATTTGCTAATTTTTAATAGCTAAACAGATGAGGACGAAAAATGAAAAAGCAAAAAATTATACTGATGCTAATACTCATCCTTACGGGACTTCCTTCGTTTGCCCAATATAGTAATGATGATATTTTGGAAATGACAATGGAACAGGATACCCTCCATGTGATTACTACTGATTGGTTCCTATGGATTCCATTCGGAGAGTTTCATTCCATGCAAGACTTTATAAAAAAGCTAAAGCCAACCAAGGTTGAAACACGGGCATTTACGGATGAGGATTCTAAGACATATTATATCCAAATAAAAAACAGCCGAATACACGCTTATTTGTCGGGTACGGAGGATAGTCCTTTCGGCAGTACAGTCATGCTCACATCTGGAGAGATAAAAGATTCAATAACTATGCAAAGAGACATACATTTAGGACTGAGCAAGAAAGAAGTCTTCGACAAGCTGCGCATACCCGCCTCAAATCAGGAGTTTTCAAAGGTGAATGTTCTGTATTTAGAGTCTGGCCTTCAAGGTGCATTTATGTACTTTAATTTCAAAGACGACCGCCTGTATTATATCAAGATAGATTCAGATTGTATGTACAAATAAGATAAAAGCAAATATGGCTGTAACCAATATAAAGAAAAGAATTAAACCAGACTATACAGTTATTACTGTTTTGATGTTGCTTGTGTACTGGTTTCACTATGATTTTTTAGTAGTAGATTATTATTGGTGCCTTTCAATCGGATTGGCTTGTATAATTTGCACGGCGATACTATGGCCGATCGCCTTTTATGCGGCAAAAAAGAAAATTGATATAGGGACGTGTATAAAAATGGCCATCTCGTTATATCTATTTTGTTGGGTTATAATATATTCATATGGCTATTTCGCTCAATCTGAAAAAGAAAAGCAGACGAATATTGTGCCTCTAAGTGGATATTATACAAGAAGAATCGATGGTATTGTATTCTATTTTGAAGGGGATAAATTCGACAGAAAATATAACATACAAGAACTTTCTGACCAATACGGTAAAGGGTTATTAGACTCGCATGAAGTACATCTTACTTTAAGAAAAATCTTACCTGATGTTTATTATCTTGATAATATAAGTGTTAAGTCCAAAAACAATTTGCAAAGCAGATGAGACCATTCCCACTATTGAGACTTATCCATTTTACTCTTTCAATGACTTTCAGAGATTTCTTTTTACCTGATTTCTCTTGACTGCAAATATTCTTCCTTACCGGGAAAATTCCAATTGCCGATAGCGCCTGTGTTGTATCTAAATACAACATGCGGAGAGTACTGAATGTTACCCGGAAATGACGCTACACGTTCCTGCTCTTCTTGTGACAGGTCATTGGGATAGATAATGAAATCGTATTTATCCAGAAGGATGCGCCGGAAGCCGATTTCGTAGGGCTCGTCAGAAGATGTTGCAACTGCTATTGAAATGCAATGAATGTCATCCAAGGTGTTCTCTATATCATTCAGATCCGTTCTGTCAAGACCTGATATCATGAGTAAAGAATCTATCTTTTCTTCGCTCGGGTCCCAGCTGTTGCAGCCATGTTTGTCATCATTAAATACACTGAAGGCAGATACTTTTCCTTTCTCAAATTCGATATAGATGCTGCATCCCGGTTTCAACTGCTGACGGACTTTGTGATAGAGGTTTTCCATTTGTGCATGGTATTTGATATAGTGTCTTTCCATTATATGGGCGTCGCATCTGTCGTTTGGGTTAAAAATCCATAGCAGTATTGCCAGAATATTGGCAACATGCCATGCCAGGAAGATTCTTTTGTGCCTGGTATTGAACCTCAATGATGTGAAGACGGATATAACAGAGATAACAAATGCCGGTATGACAAGCAGGAAAGCAAATGCAACAATCAGAATTCCCACTAATTTGTCAATCCACAATACGATAATTGCTGCCGATACTATAATGACAGATATGTATTGTACGATTCCCCAAGTGCGGGTTGGTGGTGCTTGCTTTATTCTATCCAGCTTCATGACAGGTTCTTTTGATTTGTAGCAAAGATAACATATTATGATTAACCAATTGTATGATTCATAATAATTTCGCTCTATTCAAAGTGATACTATAAGAAAGTTAAGTATATTTGTAAACGAGGGATTTATAATCATAAATTAATTGGAAATTATGAATAAGTGGCAGAAAATAGTCGGTATTATTGCATTTGCTCTGATTGTTATATATGAGTTATTGATATGGGTAAATGCCTATGTGGATATGAAATACATAGTAGAACCCAATGAAAATGATTTTTTAGTAGAGCGTATGTATATGCGAATTGGCTCATTGTCATTTGGAATGTGGCTGAATTTTGCATTGGTAGTATTCCTGTTCATTTGCATATGGCGGAAAGGTGGTAAGAAATGAAAGACGAAATATATCACCCCATAAATGTGATTAATTGTAAATGTTCAATAAACTCGATTGATTATGACGCAACAGACCTTATAATTGTTCTTGACCGATTTGATAACAACACTTACAATTAGATTTAGAATGTATTTGCGTATAGAGTCGCTCTCGAACATTTCAGAATCTTCGAGGTAATGGACGGCATATCCTCACAGCTATTATACGAAGTAGAGAAATCGGCATATTTGAGTGAAGTTATGGCAACAGGCATGAAAGCATTGTATGTTACATCTCTCAATGTGAAACATTATTCAGTAAATACCGCAAAGCATATCATTGATATATTAACCTCGGAAACTTATGTCATAGAATGAATGTGACCGACAAACGATTTTGGACTTTTGAGAATATTCAAAATTTAACGGAATATGAGCTGGATTTTATACTGTTATAGTAGTTGCCAAAAAGTGATACCATAATGATACTAAATTAGAAATATAATCCTACAACAAATATATAAATTACATAATATTAGATTGTTATAGAATTATATGTCTTATCTTCCACGATTTCAAGGCTCAGTCCCTCGACAAGCAGGCACGTGCCTCTGTCATATACTATCAGGGTACGTTTTCCCATGTGGCTTTTTCTTAAGTTTTCCCAATCGGGAATGTCCCATCGTTCGGTAGTCCATATACCACGGTAATCCTCCGGGACTGCAAGATATTCGCTCAGTGTCATTCTTTTCATCTTTCTGTGTATTTATGGTGAAACAAAAAGAAACTTGCAGGTCTTGCAAGGCTCTCCAAATGCGGGATAGCGGTCAAACTCGTTGCAGACGTTCCAATCCACGCTCATCGTGTATCCTTTCGGGAAATGTGTGCCAACAAACTTATCAATCATAGCCCGTTCCTCTTCGTTCAGGCTGCCGTCCTCTTCCGTTCCGTATTCCAGGGCATATATGGCCCATTCGGGGATGTTGTCCCATTCCGTCTTTTTCATGTGCGCTGCCATAACATAGCGTTTATGCGGCGGAAAGTCTGCCGATTATCTCCTGAAGTTCCTGTTCCCATTTCCTATCGCCATTGCCGAAGGATGGATAGGTAAGCTGGTACCAGTTGTGGTAGTCGAAGAGTTTCATTCTTAGCGGATAGTAATCGAACATTTTCCGGCCGTCCCTGAAGATGCGGATATGGTTTGTACCTACGTTCATGGCCTGTAGTCCGTGTCCGTTTAGAATCTCATGGAATCTTTCCATCGGGGTGAAGTTGCTTCTGCTCATATCTTTTATTTTTTTTGAGTTAGACATCTGCGGCTTGTCAAGCCGGTATTTTATTTCTTGCCTGCCTTTCTGTCCCGTGCCGGATTGTGCAAGGCTTTGCGAAAAAATACCGGAGCACTCGGGCGAGGATGATTTTTTCAGCAAACCCCGGAGGGGCCCGGCCTTGCACGATCCAGCGGGCACGGGACGACCTTTGCAGGCGGAAATAAAACAGCGGTCTCCTTTTTCCTTTATTCTCCGTCATTGTTCTCTTCTTCCTCCTGCTGCGGGATGAGGTGTCTCAGCTCCGGATCATTTTTTATTCTTTCCATCTCTTCTTCTATTATCTGCAAGACATCCGCCTTTATCTGCGAGTAGTTGCGGTCAATCTGCTGCTGCATGATATCGTTTCCGTCCGCGTCCTTGAACTCGTTGATGACAGGAATTTTCTTGTAGGCTTTCATCTCTTCCGATACCTTTGCGCTGTCTACGATGATGCGGGCATGGAAAATCTTCTGGTCTATCTCTTCCCCGAAATTGTCTGCCACGCTGCCAACGAATGTACCCTGCGAAAGATTGGCTATTTTGGAAGCGGGTATCAGGGAATCAAGCTGCGTGTTGATGGAAGTCGAAGTGTCCTGACGGTTGATGGATATGGACTGCCGCTGCTGGAGAATCTTGCCGAACCGTTCCGACAGTGATTTTGCCGTTTCTCCGACCACCTGTCCGCTGAAGATATTGCCCACCGTGTTCTGGATAACCTTCGCCTCCTTGTCACCGTAGTCGCGTGCAAGCTGCGAGAAGTCCTGGAAACCGAGACAGACGGCCACCTTGTTACTTCGGGCGGTCGCAATCAGGTTATCGATACCACGGAAATAGATGGTCGGAAGCTCGTCAATGATTATGGAACTTTTCAGTTGTCCCTTTTTATTTACTAATTTGACGATGCGTGAATTATACAGGCCGAGTGCCGCCGAATAGATATTCTGCCTGTCCGGATTATTGCCCACGCAGAGGATTTTGGGGTGTTCGGGATTGTTCAGGTCAAGGGTGAAATCGTCTCCCGTCATCACCCAGTAAAGCTGTGGCGAGATCATTCGCGAAAGAGGGATTTTCGCACTTGCTATCTGGCCCTGGAGCTGGTCTTGAGCTCCACCTTGCCATGCGTCCATAAAGGGGGAAAGATAGTTTTCGAGGGACGGATAAGAGGTAAGAATCGTGAAGATATCGGCATACGGCTTGTTAAGAAATTCGATTGCATGAGGGAACGTGCAATACTTTCCGTCCTTGTAAATCCGCAAATACCAGATGATTGCGGCAAGCAGGATAATCGGTGACTCCACGAAAAAATCACCCTGTTTCTGTATCCAGGTCTTGTTCAAATTGAGCATTATGGTATAGGCACTTTCGTAGGCATCGCTGATGTCTGCCATGAATCTTGGATTGATTGGATTGCATCGGTGGCTGCGTCTTGGGTCGTCGAAATTGATGACGTAGAATTCCGGCTTGACCTTGTAATGTTGTCTGTGCTTGAGCAGATGGTTGTAGGCTATCTCCGAGAGGTCCGGAAACTTGTAGTCGTAGATATACATGGCAAAGGATTTCTCAATCTGCTGTTTGATGTAGTTGTTCACCACGGCATAGCTCTTTCCGGAACCCGGTGTTCCCAGCACGATAGAGGCTCTGAACGGGTTCACGATGTTGATCCAGCCGTCCCATTCCTTGCCCTGATAGACAAATTTCGTGGGCAGGTTTACGGAATACTCGTTTTCCATAAGCCTTGTTTCCTGCATGAAACTTTCGTTGGCGGTGTTGAACACGTCTTCCATGAGGTTGTGCTTCAGCATACGGCTGATCCATATTCCCGACATGAGCAGGAGAATGTAGCCCGTGGTGAGCGTCAGAGTATATACGGTAGCGTTCACTGTCGTACTGAACGGCAGGTCAAGCATCCACCAGTTCATGAAGAACAGGACGATGCCGCCGAGGAAGGCGGCGTATATTTTCCGCCACGTCATCTTCTGGTTCTTGACACCTTTCGTACCCAGACACGAAAGTCCCAGGAATATGAAGGCGAACACTTTCGTCACGAGCAGGTTACTGAACAGTCCTGCCGTCCTCTGGAAGTTCAGCAGAATCCTGTCCACGACTCCGATGTTGATGCCCATATCCACGAATGCGCTGTAGCAGAACCAGTAGACATGGATCACAATAAACACGATGGAAATGGCACGCATGAACTCCATGACCTTGGCCAGTCCTCTTAAATCATCTTCTTGTTGCATAACTGTAAAAATTTTGATGGTTGGTAATTGACAATCAGGATATGCCGCGTGAACGGCGTTTCTTCTTTTTCTTGCGTTGCAGCTTGCGGGCGAGTGCCTCCTCCTGCGGGTCCGGCCCGTTGATGTCGGGACTGAATATCCCGAAAGCCTGCTCGATGGCCGAAGAATAACGTTCTAAAAACTTGTCCATATCTCGTCTTTCGTTTTTTGTCCCTTTGCCTATTTGCTTTGTCTCTCCTTTGCTTACTTGCCGGCTCCGGATTCCACTACGCTTCCCAGAAGCGTACCCTGGGTAGTCTCGTCGATGCGCACCCGGACAAAATCGCCCACGCGGTGTCCCGCTGCGTCGAACACTACGACGATCCCCTGGCTGTTGCGCCCGAACAGGCGGCCGGCATCCTTCTTACTCGTGCCTTCGCACAGCACCTCGCACTCGCGCCCGATGTACTGCGCGTTGCGCCAGGCGGAATGCTGCGCCTGGAGGGCGATGATCTCGTCCAGACGGCGCTGCTTCACCTCCTCGGGCACATCATCGGGGTAATGCCGGGCAGCGTAAGTACCCGGGCGTTCGGAATATTTGAACATGTATCCGAAGTCGTACTTGACGTATTCCATCAGGGAAAGAGTCTGGCGATGGTCTTCCTCCGTTTCGGTCGGGTAGCCCGCGATCACGTCCATCGTCAATCCGCAATCGGGCAGCTTGGCCCGGATCCGGTCGATCAGCGCCAGGTATTCCTCCCGGGTATAGCCCCGGTGCATGTGGCGCAGGATACGGGTCGATCCGCTCTGGAACGGCAGGTGCAGATACCGGCAGATGTTGGGATGGGAAGCGATCGCATCGAGCACGTCATCGGTCATGTCGTGCGGATTGGACGTACAGAAACGGATGCGCATCCGGGGAAACGCCTCCGCCACCCGGGACAAAAGCCCCGAAAAACAGCAGGCATTCTCCCGAGCCTCCCGGGAAGCCTTCTCGAAATCCTTTTTTGCCCCGCCGCCATACCACAGGTACGAATCGATGTTCTGCCCCAGGAGCGTTACCTCGCGCACCCCCTTGTCCTGCAACACGCGGATCTCCTCCAACACGGACTGCGGGTCGCGGCTGCGTTCCCGCCCCCGGGTGTAGGGCACCACACAATACGTACACATGTTGTCGCATCCCCGCATCACCGATACGAAAGCCGTCGGAGAGCCTTCCGAAAGGCGCACCGGGCGGATCCCGTCGTAGGTTTCGCACAAGGACAGACGGACATTTACCGCCGGAAGAGAGGCCTGCGCCTGTTCCACCAGGTGGGGCAGGTCGCGGTAGGCATCCGGGCCGGCCACCAGATCGACCATGCATTCCTCTTCGAGCAGTTTTTCTTTCAGGCGCTCGGCCATGCAGCCCAGCACCCCGATCACCAGATGGGGGCGCAGGCGTTTCAGATGGGTGAAATTGGCCAGTTTGTTGCGTACCGTCTGTTCGGCTTTCTCCCGCACGGAACACGTGTTGACCAGGATCAGATCGGCGGCCTTGAGCTCGTCGGTCAGTTCGTAGCCCTCACCGGCCATGATCCCGGCCACTACCTCGCTGTCCGCCACATTCATCTGACAGCCGTAGGTCTCGATAAACAACTTTCGTTCATCGCTTTGGGTAGCGGATTTTAAGTCCACACCGTTTTCTTGATTTACCATACTATATGTTAATATAATTTAAATAAGCAAGATTCTTAAAAATAATTACGCAAACGCTTGCATAGTTCGAATCCCACCGTTATATTTGCATTCGAAAAACGTAAATTTTTTCATAGTTAAGGTTTTGGTTAAATCGAATAAGGGTGGCTGTGAAGTTACCCTTATTTACTTTTATACCTATCTGATGTTTTATATACTCCCATCTTTTCACTTCTCAATTATTCTTCTTACATTTGGAGGTGCAAAAATAATCAAAGTTTATGGATAACGTAGGAGATTGGTTATATATTGTTTTCCTGATTATCGCCGCCGTCAGTGGCTTATTCAGTTCGAAAGACAAAAAGAAGAAGAGTCGCCCCGATATATTGGGGCAACCCGACAGGGAAATTGTGCCTAATGACCAGCCTACAGAAGGAAAAGGCTTCTGGGAGATATTGGAGGATATGCAAAAGGAAACGCAAAAACCTAAGCCCGCTCCCCGACAAAAGCAGGTAAAGCCAAAGGTTGAGAAACCGCAAGTCGTAACCTCATCGCCTGCCTCATCTCCATTCCTTTCCGCCGAGAAGAATATCCCGAATCATATCGCGACCCAGCCATCCGTAAGGATGAGTGCTATCGAGGAAGAACCGGGGCTTATGCCAGAAGATACCTTCAGAGACATCGAGGAATTGAAGAAAGCGATCATTTGTGCGGAGATTCTAAACCGGAAGTATTAATTTACGCTACACTTATATTCGATTCAGCGTAATTTTATGTAAGTTTGCGCCCGAAATATTGAACAGTAAGTATTTACCTAAAAACATAAAAACTAATTATCATGGCATTAAAATTTATTACAGCTGAAGAAGCCGCATCTTATGTGCATCATAATGACAATGTAGGTTTCAGTGGTTTTACACCCGCAGGATGCCCGAAAGTTGTTCCCGGAGCTATCGCCCGGAAGGCAGCGGAAGAACACGCTAAAGGTAACCCTTTCCAAATCGGTATGTTTACCGGTGCTTCTACCGGTG